>Ga0207011_1001_pt1 | contig 79916 bp, 73 predicted proteins | sample Alteio_BWMinCont_79_FD_153466 | JGI IMG/M metagenome (GOLD analysis project Ga0207011, IMG submission 153466) | Enriched cells from forest soil in Barre Woods Harvard Forest LTER site, Petersham, Massachusetts, United States -... | ecosystem: Environmental > Terrestrial > Soil > Temperate forest >...
CAACCCGATTTACCACGGCAACAGCGGTGGACCGGTTTTTCACACCAAAAGCGGCAAAGTCCTGGGCGTCGTCACCGAAGCTATCAGGGTGAATACCTCGGATGATCTGGACAAAGCCTCGTTTGCCAGCCGGAACTCGGCCATTTCTGGCTCGATGCGCTATTTCGGACTGAGGTTGGACACGATCGCGGCGTGGGTGCCCATCGATTCGGCCCGTTTCCAGAATGAGACCGCGTTTTTGGATCAATTTCACCAGGCAAGCCGCTGCCTTGATTCCTATTTGAACTCATCAAGCAACAATCAAAATAACAACGCCAATAGTGCCGATGCCAATCTCTACAAAAGTGACGAGAAAATCATGAAGGCCAATGATGATTATTTTCAAAATATTTCGGGTGCGGATGCTTCTCAACGCATCCAGTCAGCCAAGGACTTGCTCTTTGAGCTTCAGGGAATCGCCGATAACAACCTGGATCAAATCCAGAACCCGAATAACTTTTATTCGTTCAATCGGGAGCGAGCCCAGGATGAGCTTGCATATCGCCAGGCGCTGAAGAAGGAGCTGGATGATATCGGCAATAACATCGAGCGCCTGGGTGGTCTGCCGCACTCGAGCAATTAATACGTACAAGCGCGGCCAGCGCATGGTTCTCGCTTGATTTTCTCCTGAGGAAGAGGAAAAGCATAAGTCATGGCCCGACTCGGTATGATCGCCACTTTCGCTTTCGCGGTGTGGTTCTTCCTTTTTCGTCAGGACGAGGTTCCGACCGGCCCGGATCAGATTGCCGCAATCACTGCCGGACAGCTGATTTCCGCGCAAGGCCAGCCGTTGAGTTCGCAAGATCCCGAGGATTCAACAATCAAATACTATGCCATATACTATTCCGCTGGATGGTGCCCGCCATGCCATCTTTTCACACCCACACTGGTGCAATTTTATAATGCGTTTAAGCCCTCGCATCCCAATTTTGAACTTATTTTCGTCAGCAGAGACCGGGACCATGAATCCATGCTGAATTATATGAGGGAAATGGCGATGCCGTGGCCTGCCCTCCGTTTTAGCTCTCTCATGCAAAGTGGCTCACATAATGGCCTTGAACGGTATGCAGGCGATGCCATCCCCGATCTCGTTCTGGTCAATTGCGAGGGTAAAGTATTATCGGACACATTCCGATTTGGCGAATACACCGGTCCGGATCATGTGATCGAAGACATCAAACGGTTGGTTCCCTAAGCTGCCGTGACGCCCGCCGTTTTTTAAGCACCAGCAGCAACTGACTTAGAGGAAATGTCCTCCGTCGGTGACACACTGGGCAAAAGCGCCACATGTTGATAATCGGGATTGGTCTTCTGGATTTCCTGAATGGCGAAGATTTCCTGCCATGTCGCGATCAGCCCATGCGGGCAGTGCGGAAGATCATGTTTGATCAGCCGATGCAGACGTTCGAGCCGGTAGCAAGGGACGGCGGCAAACATATGATGCTCGATGTGGAAATTCATGTGCCAATAGAGGAACTGCACGAATGGGTTGACCGTAAATGTCCGGCAGCAGAGCCGAAAATCCGGCACGCCGTCCTGCAAGCCGATGTGCTGGGTGGCATTGCAGAGCATATGCAGCCAACCGCCGTAACAGGGGCCGAGCGTTATCAATACCGGCAGCAACCAGAGATGAAAATAGAGCGAGAAAATGAGAATAAGCCCATGTCCGATGAGCAGCGTGCGCGCCCAGTAAATCGGGGCCTTTCTCTCGGGAGAGCCCTCCGGGAAAAGCGTCAGTTCCCATTCCCCGCGCAACCTCCCCAGGGCCACTCGAAGCGTATCCCTGATCATCCATTTTAAATGTCCGAAGTTGACGAAACCCTGCACAAAAAAATTCCGGATCATCACTTTCTGGGGCAGCACAACCTCAAGGTCGTCGGGCACGTGAAGCGTGTAGCGGTGATGCCGCGCATGGCTCACGTTAAACATCTCAAAGTTGATCATTCCGAGAAAGGCGAAGACGCGGGTGAAGAAGGCATTCAGTGCTTTGGTCTTGAAAACAGTGCCATGCCCCAATTCGTGCACGGCATTGATTTGGAAGGCGTAGAACGTACCGTGGAGAAAAATCAATGGCAGGACCGCCCAGGCTGGCCAGCGACCGGCGGCGTAAAGCACCGTGCCACCGGTCAGGACAAGCAGCCCAAGATAGCCCAGGGTCTGGAGCCAGCCCCAAAAATCGCTTTTTTCGTGCAGGCTCTTGAAGATTTTGGAGTCGAGTGGCGTCCGGTACCAAGTGACAGGGCGCGAGCAGGTTTCTGGCATGGGATCGTTGTACGCCGATTTGCGTTGAATGACTTTCAATCGCATGCTGCAGTACAAATTCAAACATGATTACCCGATGTCCCTCCCCTTCCCGGCTGGTTTGCCACCAAAAAGATTTTGGCCTGCCCGGCGTCGTCATGTTCGGGCGGTATCAGCAGGCCGCCTCCCGTTCGGGACTGCTCCCCCATTCACACCGGGATGCCATCGAAATCTGTTTTCTCGAGCGGGGAGAGCAGACTTACCAGGTCGAAAACCGTATTTATCGCCTGCGCGGCAACGATCAGTTTTTCACTCTGCCGGGAGAAATCCATGACACGGCCAACCTGCCACAGGAACGGGGCATTCTTTACTGGCTGATCCTCCGTCTGGAAACCTCGAAGCAGTTTCTGGGGCTTTCCGAATCGCAGGCCCGGCGGCTCAAGCGCGAGTTGCGTGGAATGCCGACACGCCATTTCCGGGCCAACCCGGACAGCGCATCCATCCAGGGCCAAATCAGCGCGCTGCTGGTGGAGAAACCGACCGCGCATCGGTCCCTGCGATTGCAATCGCTCCTGCTGCAATATCTCACGCTCACGGTGGAAGCCTCGCATCGTGGCGCCCGCGGTTCAGCCTCGCCGCTGATGCAGCGGGTGCTTCAGCATATCGAGAGGCACCTCGAAGACCCGGTTCACGTGCCTCAACTGGCGGAAGTCGCCCGGCTATCCGAATCGCGCTTCAAGACGCGCTTCAAACGCGAAATGGGAGTGCCACCCGCGGAGTTTTGGCTTCGCCAGAAAATCGAGAAGGCCTCGTCCCTGCTAAAAACCCGCAATGTGACCGAAGTGGCGCATGCCCTGGGCTTCTCGTCGTCGCAATATTTCGCGACGGTCTTCAAGCGCTACACCCTGGTCAGCCCCTCCCGGTCTAGACTCGGACAAACTGTAGATTTGCCGAATAGTTTTGGAATTTTGAAGTGACACTCTTCCAAAATCGCTAATTACACCTGTAGCGTGCCTATTTAAACCGAATTTAATTTGGAATCGACTTTAGCAATCGAAGGCTGAATTAAATCAAGCTGTGGAAAGGCTCGCGTTCCCAGATCGCATGTTTTTTCGATCAGGGGTGACTATCAGCTCCGCGCCTAAATTCCGTTCGGGATCAGGCGCGGAAATCGGTTGCGAAGGCTCCGGGGAAGCCTCGACGTAAATCTTACTGTCACGTTGCCTGCGGCCTGCTTTAGTCGGCGCTACGGCCTTGGAGAACGCCGTATTCAGGGCCGAATCTGAAGGCATGAGATTGTCTTTCATAGCCTGCTTTATGTCGGCAAAAGTCACCTTGTCGCGACCAGCCCAACGCGCAACGTGCCGCGCCGATTTGACGAGGTGCTCGATCCCTCTCAATCGTTTTTTTGAAGCCAAGGCGTATTGAACCAGGGTGCTGATCGACTTCTCATCGCCATCTGGCAAGTGCATCCGTGATATTGCCCGCAAATCTGACTCTTCCAATTCTTCCGGCAACGGGATGTATCGAGAAATCCTGCCATCAAGCTGACCGGCAGCCCAAAAGGTGTTTCTTTCGACTGTGGCCCGCGACGACATGAATTGAGGCGTTGCCACCAGGACAACCGGCACATTGTAATTTGTCAGGGCTGTCATCACCCAATTCACGCGACCCGGCAGCGCAACGCGAGTGCTCGCCTGCGGAAAGAGGTAGTGACTTTCATCGATGACGATGGAGAGATGCCCGGCCTGAAGCACGTCGTTCACCCGAGAACGCATTTGCGTCCCTTTCATGGAAAGAGCGTTGCTGACGCCCAACGGCTCGGCAATCGTGCGAAAGAAATCGAGACTGTCATTGGAGGATGGACATTGTATGTAGCGCCGCTTGCCCGGCCTGGCTTCGCACCACACCTTGGCCGGAAAGGTTTTGCCGGTTCCATAAACCCCCTCAATCAAGACCAATGCCCGTTCCGCCTCGGAATACTCCATCGCATCGATCACTTTTTTTCCAACTTCAGTGATCGCCATTTTCGCAAGATGCCTTGTTTCCCAGCGCTCCATGAATTTGTAAAGAGCGCCGAGTAAATCGTGGAAAACGGTAATGCGAAAAACGTCATCCGTTACCACCTGCAATCCATCTGAGTTAATTCCTGGATCGAGGCAAAATTGCGTTAACAGTTCGGGAACTTCTTTATTGAATTTATCTCGGCAGATATCGCGAAATGTCATTACCGGATAAGATGTCGGAAAGGTCTTACTTTCTTCCTCCAACTCCCTCCGATGTTCGATCTTGCGCTGATCGATAGCCTTTACTGTCTGTGCAAGCCCGGGGTTTTTCTGCAACTGATCCTCGCTATAGGCAGTGAAAATACCAAAGCATCTTCTGATCTCTCCACCCAGCGGGAACTCACTCTCATAAAAGAGGCCCCTGGCTGATCGCACAGAACGAACCTGGTCTGCGTTATAGATGCCCTCTCGCTTGCCGATCTGGAGCATGGCAGGCGTGCCCAGATGCTCGGGAAATTCTGAAAGCAAATTAGCCGTGAATTTTTCGAGTCCACCCTGCTGCATCGACTGATATTGAATAAACCAAACCAGCTCGATTTCGCGCGGATCACTAAGGATAGCACAACGGTTTTTAACCAAGACACTGTTAAGCCCTTTTTCGAGAGACGTGCTTGACGAATAGCGTTCCTGATGAAAAGGGCTGCCTTCGGCTGCTTGTCGGGTTGTCATGGTCAATCGTCCTTAAGAAGGTTGGCTAATTTATCAGCAGCGGCGATTTGTCGATCCGTGATACCGGCATCGGTACGTGGCTGGTATCCCAGCCGGGAAAAGGCCTTCGCACCTTCATTCGTTTGCACTCCCCGCTTTTTCTTCTTTGCCATCACGTCGATTTTTTGAAGCTTGATCTGACGACCGAGGCGCTCGGCGTCGGGATCGATAACGGCAGGACCTGCGTTCAAATTGGAAAGCGGAGCCACCATCCGGTAACGCTGGCGGGCGTAGCCATTATGGGCATTCACTCTCGCCATTTCCCGGACAAGAACTTCTGGCGATGCATCCATGGCAGGAACGTCCTCGGCTAGTTCGACTACGAAGGGATTTTTGCGGTCCATGTCGGTGACGGCCAAAAGCTCCGGCATCTCAGGATTAAACCAGGTGAGCACCTGCTGCCCACGTAACCGGCCCGTTTCCGCATTGCGATAAGTGAAGGTTCGCTTTCCAAATTTCAGCGTAATTCCGTTGCGGCCAACCAGGAGAGGGCGCTTGTGACAGGCAAGGAGGTAGCGGGCTACAGGGGGCAGCTTGACGAGCGGATCGGTTTGGAAATGTTTCCAGGCTTGGAGCGGGGTAAGTCCACGCGTCATCTTTCCGTCGTTGCGGGCGTTATTGTATTCCCGGCAAAAATGGACGATGCGCTCCTCCCACTCGGTAGAGCTATAAAAGTACTTCGACGCAGGGGCGCGGCCTGATTCAACTTCGCGCGTGCGCCATTGGAGGCGCTCGAAGCCGTCTTTCATTTCATTGCGACCCGCGTCACCCGGCTCGCCATCGAGAAGATCCTGCAAAGCGCCAATGACGCGCTCAACCGGCTTGCTCCTTGGATTACGCGAGTGGACAAATTCCAATCCCAAATCGCGCAGGCCTCCCTCCGATTCCGTCCATGTGAGTTCGTAGTTAGAGACTTTTGCGTCGCCTTTGAGCAGCCGGGAGTTTTCCCAGATACCGCCCTCGAAGTAGAATCCACGGCGCGGCATACCGTAGGTGTCGCAGACTCGGGTAGCTTCGATTGGTTAATGTACGGCATTGGCGAACCCCGTAAAACGGACATGGATTTTCAAACTCTGGCAAATGCTATGCATGGCGTGTGGAGTTCACTTTAGGTTTTCGATATATTTCAAAAAACTCTCAGCCGTAGCGGGGCTTGTAAAATCAAACGTTTCTCGCGAATTATCCGATTCAGGTTCCAAAAAGCCCGCATGAGATCTCTTTATGGGAGGGGCGTTCTTAACGCTGGCAATAAATACCGTAAAGACCGTTTGGAAAGATTTTCAGATTCTGGTCACCCCCGCTGACGGTCCGAGAGCAAAATACAATCTGAAGAAAGTATCCTCATAATGTCTTTTGTTCAGCGCTATGGGCCGTCCGCAGTCAAAATTATTGATAGCGGGTACACAAAAATGCCATTTGTGTGATTTCTACGAGCGCAGCAGTCCTAGCAAAAATGTTTGAGGACGTCCGAACTCAAACTTATGAACCGCGACCTTTACAGGATTTGTTTACTGATCACCCAACTGCTCTCTTTGTAGCGGATGTACTTCCAATCCCGGCTTTGTTGGCGACATTATTTCTGACCTGGCTAAAAGATAAAATCTCGGAAGATCATCCAGATCCCTTCACGCTTCTAGGGTTGCTTGATTCCTTAGCAACTGCAGTCGGAAAAAAATCGAACGCGCGTCACCATCATGCGTGTCTGATGGTAGGCCATCATGACGTGCCTGATGTTCCGGTTCATATCTCAACACCCCGAGAACAGATTAAGACCTTGGTAGATGGTGTTTATAAGGTTTTTCAACGAGAAGCATTAGATCAAAACATGCCGCAAGATCAGCAAATCAAAGTCACACTGGCTGTGATGAATGACAGGGGATTTTTTCAAGACTTTTGGTATTTCTTCCCAACCGATCTCGCGCCGACAAGCCAAGATGCTTTTCGAAATACAAAAACAGGATTCTCTTCGACCGTGGAGAAGGGCGATCTTTTTATACTGGACAATATCGAGTCAGAGCTTAAGAAAGAGCGCGGAACATGTCGGTACGCTATTTCACGAAATGACACCGGAAACATTGGTTCAATCGTCTCGTTCCCAATCATTATCGAGCCCGTTAAAGGCTATCCGACGATTCCTTTCGTCCTCCCGGTCAAGTGCGATGTGCCAAAAGTCTTTTGTGAAGCACGAAAACGGAGGTACCGTATTTTGGCTAAGCCTTTTATCGATAGAATCCGGCTTGAATATTACAACCACATCATAAACGAAAGCGAGGACCGTTATGTCAACGACAACAATTCCTCTGCCTCAGGGAAAAACGTCCCACGAACTCAGGAAGGAAGCGGCAGAGCAAAAGCAAAGGGTGCGGCGAGAGTATCGAATTCTCAAAGCGACTGAGCCAAAAAGGGGCGGCGGTTTTTTTGGCTTATTGAGAAGCAAGAAATAGACAGCCGAGCAGTCCCATCGGCTCGAGGATATCTGAGCAACCTTGAACAACGCGGCTTCATAGAGTTTTTCTTTACTGGTGCACCCTGCACTGCTCCTAGCCTTCGCAGCCCCAGCCAAATTGCTAAACTCGATTCCAAACCTCTATAAGCACCGGGCTGACGGTGTTGCACGTTGCACGTCCTCGTTGCCAATAAGTTTTGGGATTTTAGGTCGTGAGACTTCTACGCCGTCTCGAGACGTGTTGCACGTCCATTTCCCAAATTTGTTAAACAACGAAAATTCGGGGTAAGCGTGTGATTCGGGATAGGCTTTTGTAAGTCGTTGAAAGGGCGCTTAAATTCAGGTAATTCCCCGTAATTCCGGTTATTTTAAAAATTCCAAGATTCCACCGGCAAGGGACAAAACTTAAAAGAGAGAGTGCCAAGGAGGAGAATCGAACTCCTGACCAAGGGCTTATGAGTCCCCTGCTCTACCGCTGAGCTACCCTGGCTAAGTGACTGTAAATCAATGCCTTTTTATTGACTTTTGGCCCTAGTTGCGGCAAAGTGATACCGCAAAGTGATACCGCTTCACAAAAAAGGCCAAAATATGCTGCAAAACGAAAAGACGACTGATTCATTGTTTGAAAAATCAAGCGTATCAAATCTCGTGCGCCGGAAAAGCTCAAAGATTTATTATGCCCATGTGAAGATCGCTGGACGTCTCGTTCGCAAAGCGCTTAAAACCCCCCTTCTTACCGTAGCCAAGAACCGCCTGGCCGAATTGATCAAGGACGAACGAGAACGGGCCGAAGTGAGGCAGCCGGAGGTTGACGGCAAATTGACCTTTGCCGAAACCACCAAAATTTATTTGGATCGACTCGACGGCGACCCGGACATTAAACCATCGACCAAGCATTACCGCCGTCAGTGCGTTGTAGCCATCCGCAAGACATGGCCGGGATTGGACTCGATGGAAGTGCGGAAGGTGGGCAAGTCGGCCTGTGAAGAATGGGCGCGTCAACTTCGCCAGCACGGAACGAAGTTTCGTCCTCAGGGAGCGAAGAAGGAGCACAAAGGAATTTCACCCTCCCGGTTTAACAACACTGTCACCACGCTTCGGCAGATTCTAGCCATTGCCGTCGATACGGGGATTTTGTACGTGAACCCAACCGTAGGGATCAAACGCGCCCGCGAGCTTCCCAAGGAATTGACGCTTCCCTCCCGCCAAGTCTTTCCTGAGTTCGTCAGGCTCATCGAGACATCCGGCGCGGCCCAAGCAAAAGATTCTGCGGACTTCGTTCGAGGCTTGGCTTTTTCAGGATGCCGAAAAGGCGAAGCGAACAGGATTTGTTGGCGGGATGTCGAAGGAGATAAAGGGGAGTTGGTTGTTAGGGGAGACCCGGTAACTGGCACGAAAAATTGGGAGATTCGCCGAGTGCCGATGATTCCAGAGCTGAAAGAGCTTTTTGCTTCCATGCGAAAAGAGCGAGCTGATGAGCCGCTGGACGCACCGGTATTTCGTGTTCGCGAGTGTCAAAAAAGCCTGAATCGAGCGGCTAAGTTACTTGGTATTTCCCGCATTACGCATCATGACTTGCGGCACCTGTTCGCAACCACGGCGATTGAGAGCGGGATTGATATTCCAACTGTTTCCCGGCTCATTGGACACAAAGATGGCGGAGTACTTGCCCTGAAAACCTATGGCCACCTGCGGGAGGAGCATGCGAAAGAGGCGGCGCTGAAGATTAGGTTTTGCCCAAGAGAGCCCTTGGCCTTGCCAGCCCCGACTACCGAATAAGAGGGTTACCTCACTAAACGCTCAGACCGCTTGCCGAGCAGACTTCAACTTCTTAGTCGCAGGCACCCGGCGGACAATAAACTCCACCGGCAAAACCAATCCCTTATGAGCTTCAATGGCAGATACCACCGCTTCAATGGCCGCTTGGCAGAGGGAATGTTTCGGTAGATCGATCAGGTCAGCGGCGGCTTGTAGGCGAAGATGGAGCTTGGGGTCTAAGCGGAGGCTCACCGGGTCCCGCGTATTAGGCATGATCGGATCATGATCAGGGAAATAGTTCTTGGCAAAATGTGTGAATTTCACTACATATGTCGTCAAATTAGTCTAAAAAACCAAAAACAAGGAGAAGATTATGACCTTACGCGCACTCACTCTAACTGTTCTACTCATCGTCGCCGTCACTGGCTCGGCCAAGGCTCAGCTTGGTCAGATCGGAGATAGTTTCGGCTTTAGCATCACAGATAACGTCTCGACGGACGCTATGTTCGGAAAAACTATTACGGGGTTCATTGCTCAATTACAGGAGAACGCCAGTTCAGCCCCTACAGAAGTTGTTTTGATCTCAACCCCTGCGGGTTTGGGGACTTATACGGGAGTGAACTATCTCTATCCTTATGGATGGACGATTCAAGGCACGTTTACCGTCAGTGATGGAACGATTACGGGCGTCTCTTCCGGCGGTTTCATTGCCGATCTCCCGCAGGGGCCAAACAACCCCTCGTTGTCGTTGTTTTTTGATCAAAATGGAGAGAGCGGTTTTGTGGACAATTCAACCGGGGCGCATTTGACTAATACCAGTGGCTTTTCGGGAATTGTTTTCAATCCAGCAAGCATTGAAAGCGGCCATATAAGTGTACCAGGAGGAAAATCCTATAATATTGATCCTGGTTCCGATACGAGCGTTCCTGAGCCGAGCCAGTATGGGGCGTTTTTCTTTCTGGCGGTAGCGACCCTGATTGTCTGGCGGAGATTTTCAGGGCAGACCTCCAATCTGGCTTAGCATGAGCCCAGGAAAGTATTGCTTTCTGGTGTTTCTGGCCGGGGTGATTGCGGTTTTGATTGGATTGGAGATTGTCAGCGAAAATCAAATAGCCGCTCTTACTGATTCGGTGAGCGATAAACAGGCCCGCTTGGCGCTGGCGCAACAGGAGCATGAGACGCTTAAGGAACTGGTGCAAAGGATGGCGCTCGAATCGCGAAGCGATCGGGCGTTAGCCGACCTTTTGGCGAAGCGGGGGATTCATGTTGCTACCGTAACTCAGGACACGAGCGCAAATGCACCCGTTTCCTCAGCGACCGATCCCGCCGTTACCAGCACGACCATCGCAACCCCATGAATACGCCGCTGAAACCGGAGGGAGTAAATTATAATTCGACGACGCCCCAGACGGAGCCGAGATGGTTCAAGTTCTTTCCAGAGGACTTTGAGGGGTATTGCTCGCCGTTTCTTCCGTTAGTGATCGTCTTTGCGGCGTATATTGTGCTGCTTATTCATGAGTTTTCCTTTTTGCGTGAGCGGCAAATGGCTCTCGTCATTCAAGATGACCACCTTGCCACGGAAATGCAGCGAGCGGAGACGCAGGGGAAGTTTATTGAAGGGTTGCATAGCGACCTTATGAGGCTGGCCCCCGACGATCCAGCGGCGGGACGAGTTCTTAAGGATTTTTTCTCCGAAGCAGCGGCGGCGGATGAGTTATCGAAGAGTCATTAGGCAAGCTTCATAAGCTCTAGTTCCCATCTCAATCGGACTTGGGCATTTAAGCTCCACTTTGGTTAAAAGGTTCCGCCGTCGATTCGCGGCCAGTTCCATTCTCCCGATGAAATTTGACGATCAATTTTTGGAAGGATATGGCTTTCCACTAGTTTATTGGTTCCAGTAATTTGAAAGGCATTGTTGCAGTTAGGACAATATATTTGGGTAAAGGGGCGATTTCCGTTTTGCTGATCCACGCCGGTCGTAATGTCAACGGCTGTGCCGCACCTTCTGCAAAAGGGCTTAAGGTTTCTCACCCGATACTGTCCGTCATAACTCCATTTCCATAAAACGTCATTTATTACATCGCTCGTATATTTTCTAACCCAAACGGGCTTCCTGAATGTCAGGCAGAGATGAGTAATGGCAACGGTGGTAAGACTGAGAAGGAGGATGAGCACCCCATAAGGGATCGTTACCCCAGCCTTGAGAACGTAAGGCACCTCCCATGCATTTGATGCAAGAGCCCCAAAAAGACTCGGAAAAAGCGCATAGAGAATCGCGCCGATGCCTCCAATAATCAGCACCCAAACGCCGACCACAACCTCTTTCCAGCCCTTAGAATCAGGCCAAAACCATTTTAAGTATTTCACGGGCATCACTCTACTCGCTAACGCGCGGTCGAAAATGAAATAACCCAGACTTTTACAATCGATTATCGATTTCCCCGCCGCTCCATTTCTTTCTGAGCATCATTCCATTTCTGTCTTTCGCGGAGGCCATGGAGCCAAGCACAGGCCCGCTTGAGTTGCATCAGAGCCAGGGAGCCTAAAAGGAAGTTGGTCACGGAGAGATCGAAGCAGAGCAGACCCACGGCGTAGGCGATGGCGATTCCCGCCACGGTCTCTCCCAGGAAATCCCGCCGGAGCGTGTCAGCGCAAAGCCATGCGAGCGGCTTTTTGAAATGATCGAGGGAAGCATCCTGCCGACGCTGTACCCACTCATTCAGATCATCGAGCCAGGCGTCCCCGGAATACTGGCTATGGTGGCCGGAGGTGTCAGTGGCCCGGCGCAGGATGCTTACGCTATGGATGGCCCAGGGAATCGAAAAAATGACCGATGCGATTAAGAGGCTCAGGGACGATAAAAGGCTTCCGGGGTCGAGGACGGAAAACAGTACCGCCGAACCCGAGGAGAAGAGGCCCCAGCCCAGGGCGGAGGTAGTGAAGATTGAAAAGACGAATGGGAAGTACCTTGTCCCGAAGTTCCGTCGCAAAAACATTTCCATGTAAATTCCTCCCGTTTGAAACGCCGTTTTCCCGAGATAAAGAACAAGCATTCCCAGCCAGAAGGACGCTTTGCCCATCATTTGGGTCGAAAGGTTATTCCACTGGTCCCGGTCTGCTTCGATTCTTCTTTGAATTTCTTCGCTCATATATTTTGCAGAAACACCGTCTTAAGGTGATTTTGCTCCTTGGTTTTTGTGTTGGTCTTGAAAGGTTTTCCTGATTTCAAAACGAAGGCTTCGACCCGGTATTGGTACTCGACGCCGCCACGGCCCAGGCCGATAAATTCGGAAGGCTGGATGAAGTAGTCGTATTGCTCGCTCATGGTTTGCGAGCCCGTGGAACCGCCGAAGAGGGAGGGATTACGGCTTTTGGAATCGAGCGTGGCCGAGCCGCGAAAGACCCGCGTCCGGCCTATCGTCTCGGCAGCCCAGACATTTGTCTTGGCGTTCGTGTTGGCGTGGAAAATCTGCGTCTGATAATTCCCGAGAAAGCTCTCGGCCTGTGCTTCCCCGCCATGCCGGGAAAGGACGGCGTGGTACTGGCTCAAGCTTTGCGTCGCCGCGACGCTGCACACGCGGAAGCTCCGCGAAATTGAATCAAAGAGAAAATCGTGCCGAGTCAAAAAGAGCTGTTTCTCGTCCTCGAACAAAAAGACCGGGCGCGGCCACCGCTTCACGTCATGGCCCTGCGCTTCGCGCTGGAACATATATTTGAAGACCGCTTGAGCGAGTTTTCCGCTCTCGTGATATTCGAGCACCGGCAAATCGAGGATGATTACCGCGCCCTCTTCCCAAGTTTGGCGGGGATGGAGAGTTGTTTCGGAACAAAAGAGGTCGCGGAACGGGTGACGGAGGAAGACGGCAATCAACCCCGTGAAATAGGTGATGATCGTCCGGCGCGTTTCTTCGGGAAGATTCGGAAACTGGCTCCTCCAATAATGGATCGTGTCGAGGAGATCGGCGCGGCGGCCTTCGCTCTCCTCGTTCTCGGCCTTTTGCTGCAAGGCGGCCAAGCGCTGGGCGGCAGCGCTGGCCGTCCAGTTCTGGACTTCGATGTCGTCCGAATGCCCTTGAGGGCAGGGCGGCGCGGTCACGATTTCCTTAAGATCGGAAAGATGAAGCTGGTCACTCGTGTGGAGGTTGAGCGTGACGGCGTTCCGCAGAAGATCCCGCGTTGCCAGTTCCCAATACGGCTCACTCGCCCCACCCGATCCGCTTCCCGCGAACTCGATCATGGTCATAAGGAGTTGCACGACGTTCTCAACCATCGCTCCCGACGCCTCCCGCTTCGCCTCAGCATCGAGGAAGTTAAATCGATAAGGGAACGGCTCCGCACGGGCGGATAAGATTTTTAAATCGGCAGTGCGATTCGTTTCTCGCGCGTACCTTTGCCAGAGCGCCGTTTCCTCTGGCTTTGACGTGAGGACAAGACCGCCCATCCCGGCGCGGAGGTAGGCTTTGGCGAGAGTGGCTAAACTGCCGGAGGTCTTGCCGCTTCCTTTGCCGCCGAAAATATGAACCCCTTCCGTCGCGTCACGGAGGGTGAAGGGGGCGAGGGTTTCTTTTCCGGCCTCATCTCGCCATAGGAATAGGATTTGATCGTCATTCCAAGAAATCGAGCGCATGGGATCATGATGATCCTTTGCAGAAATTTCCGTTAGATAGCGCTCTGAGAATAAATCGGGAGTACGCCTAAATTCCCATGAATAGAAAAATTAGAGCAAAATTTGCGTCGTCTGATACTTGGTGTAAAATTGTTCCCATTATGACAACCGCTTCTCCTCCCAGCTAAAATCATGAGTCATCTGGACTCCATTCTAAATCAAGTTCTTCTAGGGCCTCCCGCTAGTCGACTCGCCGAGATGAACTTTGGAGCATGGAAATACATGCTTTGGCCGTATTACCACGGTCAATACCTTAGGGAGTACAGACGTTGTGATAAAACAAGCAAAGGGGTTTCTAGACGACGAGCGGCTGGAAAACGAGCGGTTCAATGACTTTCAGGAGATGTACCGCTTCCTTAGTCTTCCGATCAAGCCGGGGTTGGTGCAAGCAGTTGAAGCGGGATGGATGCTGGGTTTTGCGCCCCACGGCATTCGGGTACTGATGACGGGAGGGCTGATAAAGCCCGTCGGCCATCCTACCCAGCAAAGTAAGAAGTTCTTCTGTATCGTCCAATTGGAAAAGCTCCGCCTCGATACGGAATGGAAAGGGAAAGCGGTCGATTATGTCCGCCGTCATTGGCAGGACAAAAATCATAAGGCGGAAGAGAAGCGTCAGCGGGAAGAAAGGAGAACCCGAAAGGCTCGGTGACGGGTTTTCCGGGCAGAGGATTCTGCATTTTTAGGAATTCCCGGTTTATTCCGGGGTATTCACGGAGTGCTATCTAACGGATTTTTTTGAGACGCCTCATCCTAGAGGCATGAAATTATTACTCATTGGATTGGTTCTTGTCGTGGCGTGGGATGCGGGTTTTGGGGTGTTGACGGCGGCGTGCATCGCTGGATTTTTGCTGATCCAGATCGGGGCGCGGAATATTCGGGACGGGGATATTCGGGGGAAGGAGAAGATTGCGCTCGGGGTTGGCGTGGGTGTGTTCACGCTGGCGGCGGCCCTATTGAAGTTGGCCTTTGTCTGCCTGGCGTGGGTGTCGCTTACGACGGTGTTTCCGTCGCTTCTGCCTTTTATCAAGGAGACGCTGGCCAGGCTGTTTTAACTGCGTGGAGAAACTGTATGCAACCGAACGCACGGGAGTTGCTGCAACGGGCGCGGGAGTTTCCGTGGTGGCTCTTCACCGCCGGAGAAATCGCCATCCTTTGCAATGTCACAGAGGTCATTGTTCACCGGATTGAGGCGGAGCCGGACGGGCCGTTTTTCTTGGATCGATGCCGCCCGGAATGGTTCTTGGATTGGATGCGACGGCATCCGGGGTTTGATCTATCGGCCGAGCCAGGCCGAAGGGCCGTGCCGAAGATCGTAGTGAAAAAAAGCGCTACCGACGATAACCCATGGAATGAGGTGCAGTGCAGCCGCGATCTCAGAAGACGTGATAATTCTTGACCCTCGTGCTTGGAGAGTGTGGTTTCCGTCCTAGCGAAGGACGTGCGCGGGTTGGATGCCCCGGTCAACGAGGAGGGGCAGAGTTACGATTTTCGAAGTACCTCAGACAACGCAACGCGATTTGCTCGAAGCAACTTGCGGCTTCTCTTGAAATAATTCCTTCGGAAGCGGACGATAGAACTGCGTAGCCTCTTTGGCCGTCTGTTCCTTCAGTGCTTCGCGAAACGATCCTTTTGGGCGACCATAGAACTCCTCCATGGTGACAACTTTTTGTTTTTGATCCTCTTTCATAGTTTCTCCTTTCATACGATATCTACTAACATTGAACGCTCAAAAGCATCCTGGTCAAGTACATTTATGTTGCTGTCTCCAAGCGACTTTCGTGCCATAATTCGCGGATCGCGCGAACCATCTGAGTTCCAAAAGAGGTGAGCTTCTTCGGCAAATTCTAAGAAGGTCGGGAGTTTGAGGGCAAATTCGCGGTGGGTCGAAACGAATGATTGCGGAGTAATGAAGCGAAAGGTGCCTTGTGCACGCTCCATGCACCGCTTCCGAGCAACAGCCAGATCGGTACATACACCTACGAGCCTTACAACATAGCCATGACCCTTAACATAAGCGAGCCTTTCAAGAGTCTGTTGAACGTTCGACATTGTTGAGTCAAGTACAAACGCATGTCCGGAGGCAACATGCAGCCGCATCAACTTATTGACGATTTGAACTGCCTCTTCATGTACGACTAAGCTTGCCCGCCAATCACCCACTTGCTGGATTTGGTGATATTCCGGTATCAAATCCTTTATCATGTCGGCACCAAAAATGGGCATCCTTTTTGAGTCGGGGTAAATGAATTTAAGGGACGAGGACTTGCCCGCCCCGTTGCCGCCACCACAAAAGACTGCAAATCCTCCTTCGGCGAATCGCGGAGAATTATTAAAGAGATACTTAGCTACGTAATCTTGAAAAGCATCTCTCCGGGGAACGGAGGAGTAAGATAACCCTTCGGAAAAAAAAGCGAAGCCGGTGGCTGGATTTGGGAATGAAATATCCGAAAGAATGGCCCTCTCCTTGTACCGAGTTTCGTCCAGAATTTCATCATCATCGAGGAGGGTCTCCGGCCCCGCAAGATTACAATTTAAATGCGGAGAATGGTTGCCCCACCATATCTTAAGAAATTCCGCGATTTCTCCGGGATGGTCTCTTAAAGTAGAATAACTAAACTTTCGTCCAGAAAGTAAGCCCTGGAAAATCGAATCACTCATGAGAGCATTTTCGCATTTTGAATATGACTTTGTCTGTGATATCAGCAGGGCCTAGGCCAACCTCATGCCAGATAATTGTTTATCGTAAGAAAGATAATTTATTCCCTTGAGTGATACAAAATGCCGCTCCATCAGCCGGTTCCCGCAAAAACTTCACCCCCACAACATTTGAGCACTTCGCGGAGCTTGGTCAGCTTGAGCAGGAAGGCCAATCATTGAGTAGGAGCACGCACAACCTTAACGCTGACGTTCGCAGGCATCGGCACCAAATAATCGAAGTGCGCCGTAAATCTGGGCGGTTCGCCGCCCTGCTAGTTCGCTCAATCAAGTTCCGCTCAAAAGATCGTCCCACTTGCACCGCAGCACTTTTCGCAAAAGGGAAAGCGTCGGGCGGGAGGCTGGGCCAGTATTCGCCCGCTTCAATCGACTGTGTGTAACGGACTGATATGTCACGATTGCGTGTCGTTTAACTTTGTTCTCGTTTCTGTCTTTAGGACATCTAAACCAGTGAGCGAGATTAAGGCAAATAGACGATCATTTTGAACGTATTCCGCCGAGGGGTTGGTCAGAACTGGATTGGGGCAGTTAGGTGCCTCGTTGCGGGCATAGTTCTATCGGCATCGGTATCTCAGGCAAGCGGACAAACGACGAACGCGGTAAGCGTCAACCTTCCGCCGAACGCCACGCCCGAGCTGACCGAATTTCTCCAGAACCGGGCCACCCTGGCCGCCGCGATAGCCCAGGTGAACACGTCCGATCCGCAGGCCCTCGCCCAGTTTCAGCAGGCGAATGCCACGTTGTTGAATCGCCAAAAGCAATTGGCGCCAATCATTGCCCAGCAACAAGCCCAGAACAATCCGATACCGACGCCTCCCCCATTGCAAATGCCGCCGAATGCCTCACCGCAAATGCAGGCTTATTTGACCGCATGGGATCAACTGGCCCGCAGCCGGATTGCTTTCAAGAACCAGAATGTCACCGATGATCCCGCGACACTCCAAACCGCCGAGCAGCAATGGCGGCAACAAAACGCCGCTCTGATCCAGCAGGTTCAGCAATTGGCGCAACCGGTGGCCCAGCAAGTGGCCCAAACTCCGTTACCCACGCCGCCACCGTTGCAAATGCCGCCGAACGCTTCTCCTCAAATGCAGTCTTTTTTGACCGTACAGGATCAACTGATCCGCAGCCAGACGGCCTTCAATAATCAACATCTGACTGATGACCCTGCGACGCGACAAGTTGCGGAGCAACAATGGCGGCAACAAAACGCCAGCCTGATTCAGCAATACCATCAACTGGCCCAAGCTTTACCAAATTCAAATTAAACGGGAGGACACATGAAGAAAATCGTATTCCAAATGGCAGGATGGTTGATGATGGCAAGCTGCGTTTTATTACCAATCAAAGTGCAGGCACAGGATTTAACCGTGAACGGAACCTTAACCGTGACCGGCACAGGTGGGAGTGACTTCTGGACCGATAATTTGTACCTGGGAACCCATGTCGGCACGCCCAACACCTCGGGGTGGCTATTGAGCTATGCGGATGGAACGATCTCCACGATTAATTTCGATGCCAGTTGCAGTTCCAATAATTGGCAGTGGCAGCAGAATGCGAGTGGGACGCTGGCCCTGCAAATGTCGTTGAGCGGGACGAACACGCTGACCCTTTATAACGCGTCGTCTGCAGCGGAGATCACGCTCAATCCGCTGGGGACAAGCACGTTTGCGAATTCACTCGCAGTCACGGGTACGCTCACGGTGAGCGGCACCAACAACGTCATGCCGAACCAGACGCTGACCGGAACGTCCAGCGTGTTAACCCAGGGATTGGGGGATGCCCGGTATCTTTCGAATGGCGAGTCCTTGTCAACGTTGGCCCTTTTCCCGTCGGCCTCTGCGACCGGGTCTGATTCGGTTGCGCTGGGGTATGATGCTCAGGCTACGGGTTATGGAGCGGAAGCGATCGGATACGAGACCACGGCTTCGGGCACTTGTGCAATATCATTTGGAACTGGCTCTACGGCTTTAGGGCCCTATTCCCTAGCGGCGGGTCGTGAATCCACCGCTTCCGGAACATTTTCGTTCGCCATGGGGGACCTTTCAACAGCCAGTGGCTATGGAGCAACGTCTTTTGGGGGGACGGCAAGCGGCCCCGGAGCAACGGCAATGGGTTCAGCGACAACTGCCAGTGGGACCTATTCTTTCGCGATGGGGTTCCAATCGGTCGCCAGCGCCCAGGCGGCAGTGTCTATGGGACAAGCTACAACGGCTAGCGGCTGGCAATCCGTGGCGATGGGGGGTGGTTCGACCGCACAGGGTTCGAATACCGTCGCGATGGGGTATCAAACACAGGCCACCCAAGGGGAAGCTGTTGCGATGGGCGATCTGACGAGTGCGGAAGCTAGTAATTCAGTCGCGATGGGACTATCCACTCTTGCCTATGGTTACAATTCGGTAGCCTTCGGAAATTCAACCCAAGCGTCGGGAACCAGCGCCCTGGCAATAGGAAGTTCCACCACGGCTTACGGCAACGACTCATTTGCCTCGGGGACATCGACCTATGCCGCTGGGGCAAATTCCACCGCGACGGGCACCTCCACCGAGGCGTCCGGTAACAACTCGATAGCCATGGGCGAGTCAACGATTACCAATGGCAACGACTCAGTAGCTATGGGGTTCAAGAACGTCACTTACTCCTTTGGCGAAGTCATCATGGGCCAATTCAACTACCATTACGCATCAGGAAACAGCACCACCTGGGTTTCAACCGATCCCCTTTTCACGTTAGGCAACGGGACAAGCCCCTCTTCTGCGTCCGATGCGCTGATCGTTTTGAAGAATGGCAACACCACTATTAATGGCGTGGACAATTAATGGCGTGGACAACGAATTGCCCAACCAAACGCTCACCGGAACCGCCAGCATCCTGACCCGAGGCTTGGCGGATAGTCGCTATCTTCCCATCAGCGGCGGCAGTATTACATCGCTGGCCTATTTCACGGGATCCGGGGCCACGGGTACCGATTCAGTGGCGATGGGATATACCTCCACTGCGAGCGGCACCTATTCCAGTGCCTTTGGCGCCAACACCACGGCGACGGCTTATGATTCGACCGTATTCGGTCAATACAACGTGGGAGGAGGCAGCACGTCGAGTTGGTCAGCGGGCGACCCCTTATTTGAAATCGGAAACGGGACCAGCACGACCGCGTCGGATGCCTTGCTCATCTACAAAAATGGGAACGCGGTGGTGCAGGGAACTTTAACTGCGGGGGGCACAATCACCGCCGCCGCGGTAACCTCGACCGGCACGATCAGCACGACTGGCGCTGTCAGCGCAGCAAGCCTTACGGCCTCAGGCACGATCACGGCCAGCAATATAAACGCCGCTGGCGTCATCACCGCGGCTCCCGGCGGCGACATCCCCATGTACTCGGGACACTGAGGTTGAATTGCCTCGCACCAGATTCATAAGGACAAACCACCATGAAACTTACCCCCCGCCAACGGGAAGAGATTGCCTCTGCCGCGATCCTCCATTCGCTAGCGCTGATATTGGCATGCTCAACGTTGTTTTTTGTGACGGCGTATGCGGCTGATCCGGTCTGGTGGTCCTCTCCCGGTACGGGCACGCAAGGCGCCGTGGTTGCGCCTCAAGTCGTCACCAATAGCGGCGTCGTGACCACGAACTACATTCCCAACAACAACGCGGTCGTCACGGAAAGCCAGCTCAAGCAATTCACGGCCCGCGCCGTCGATGAACTCAACGCCACGCTCACAAGTTCGGGCGGTGCGGGGACCACGCTCAACACTATGGTCAGCAACTGGGCCAGCGACTACACGACCAATGGCTACAGCGCGACGCACATCAAGCCTTCCGATCTTTCCGCGATGACCGTTGGTCAGCTCAAGACCATCGCCAATTTGATTTATCCGCAACTCGCGGCGGGCGGTTATACCGGGCTTGCCCCCTCTTGGCTGGCGGCCAATCCCACCACCGATAATACCGTGGCCACGCTCGGTCAGTTGAAGGAAGTGTTCAATTTCGATCTCTCCCTGCCACCCAATGCAGTCACGGGCCTGACGGTAACGGCCAGCAACCCGGACGAGCTCGATCTCAACTGGTCGCTTCCAGCGATGAATAACGCGACGTCCATCGTCTTGGAGCAAAGCACCGATGGCGGCACGACCTGGACGACCATCGCCACGCTCGCCCCGACCACCACGGGCTATGCCGATACCGGGTTGATTTCCACCAGCGGTTACGAGTTCAAAGTCGTTTCCTCCAACACCAGCGGATCGTCCTCGCCGGTCAGCTCGGGCAGTCCCAGTTCGCCATTGCCCGCCGTACCACCGCCGCCCACCGGACTCATTGCGACAATAGCGTCTGATCTTTCCGGTGATATGAATCTTTCCTGGAACTCAGCGCGGGAAGCAGCCTCCTACAATATTTTGCGCGAAGACCTTTCGACGGGAGTCTGGAGCATTATACAAACGAACGTCATGGGTACGAGCTACACCGACTCAAGCTACGAAGGGGACGGCAATCATTATGAGGTAGTCGCAGTTAATTCCGCTGGAAACTCGATGCCCTCCAATGAATATCCGCTTTCCCGCTATGCCGTGATTGATCTGGGCCCAAACGTGAATCCCCTCAAGGTTACAAAGAGTGGGTATATTTTGTTGCAGACAACGGACGGCGACGGGAATGTTACGGGTTATGAACGCTGGTATAATGGCGTCCCGACACCTCTTCTGTCCGGCACTTCCCCATTCGTTCAGCCTACTAATTCCTCTTCGCCACCATGGGTTCCTTCGGATTGGGCAAGCAATTCTGGTAACCACATTAATATTTGGAACAGCTCGGCACAGACATTTGTTGCCGCTGACATAACTGAACTCGGTTGGGTACTGGGGGCGCAGGACTCAGAAAACATCGCCTATTATGATTACAACTCGGTGGCTTATCCAAGCATCAAATCCGGCTATGTGTGCCGTGCCCAGTGGCCACCGACCTCTAACACGCCCTCGGTTTTGCTTAATCCTAATGCAGAAGTTTGGGATGCGGGAATCAATCAAGCAGAATTTTATGGTTACGACTACGGCCCCAACGGTACCGGTCTCGCTGCCGTCGGCTTTGACGGAACCGGAACCAGTCCAAACGCTTATACTGTTGTGGATGATCCATTCGGCGAATTGTATTTGAACGATACAGATCAGGGTATTTCTCGTGTCGATCTCACGGCGTGCAACAGTTCGGGAGATTTACTTTCATCGGTTTCTGGCACGATGGAGTTTAATTCGACGGTGTTGCCTTCCATTTTTTTCGCTGCGTCGCTAAGTAATCACGTTCAGATCACTTCAGGTTCAACGCCATCGGCGGTGGTCGTCGGAACTCAATCTTTGTCCGGCACCTATACCCCCGCTTGGTGGTGGGCAGGCACGACGTACGCCTTGCCAATTCAGGGCGGTGCGGACTATGTCAACGCTGCCACCGGTACTCTTACAATAAGCGGCACACTTACAACAAAACCTGCCATCCAAATTTTGGGCTGGGCGACTTCAAATGAAGGGGACACGTTATGGGAGATGGACCCCAATTCCACTTCGACCCCGCCTCAATTTGAACCACCGCTCCAAGTGAACGATTTGCTGCCGCCACTTTCCGGTTGGATCAATGTTTCCACCTTGTATATAAACGACAACGGTTACATTGTCGGCACTGCCACCAAGACTTCCGATGGAACCACCCACGGAATTTTGCTGGTTCCCGCTTACCAAATCCAGGTTGATGCGTTCATTCCGCAGCAGTGGGTGAGCGATCCTGTTGGCTACGTTTACAACGGCAATAGCCGCAAGACCCCACTGGATGGATTATTCACGTCGGGCACGGCGACGTTCACCAAGACATCTCCCGAATACAAGATTGAGCAGCAGGTGATGGCCACCGTACTGAACAATGTCGATCCAGGCGGCACCCAGGAAGCAAACAGTCTGACTACGGCTATAGGACAAACCAGAAAGTATTATTCCTCTGCTGTGGTCAGCGGGCTTTTATCACCAACCGCCACGCCATTTGCCACGCAAACTGCTACCCCTTCAATATCCACGGTAACCATCACCCATCCATCAAGTCAGGTGGTCACCGTGGAACTTGTGGGCGAGGCATCAAATCCTCTGGCGAATCCTCTTGCTCCAGAAATAGAGACTCCTAATCCAGCTTGGTTAGGGCCGATTTATTACGACATCACCGTGAAGATCGATGCGACGACAACCCCGCCAACTTACACCCTTTCAGGAAACCATAAAAATTTCCCGGCCTATGAGGTGTACATCAATAGGCAGTTGGTTCACGACTACAGCCCCATATCAGGAGGCTATACTCCAGCTGTATTGCCCACTGAAACAACAGGCCCCTCCTTATCAGACACTACAATCACCGGTGGCTGCGCTACAGCACCGGGACTGACAGGAACTATTACCAACACTCCATGAAAACTTCGATTTATCGACTTCCGTTGTTCGCGTTGCTTTTTTGCGTGGTCATTTTGAATCTTAAGGCCGACCCCATTCAAGATTTGAAAAAAAGTCTTTCTGGCAACGACCCATCCGTTCGCGCTTCTGTCGTGCAGCATTTTGTCATCAGCTTAGGCACCGTTAATGGACAATCTTTGATGGCACCGGCCATCCCCGTTCTAGTGGAAGCGTTGAGCGATCCGGATGCTAATGTTCGACAAATTGCTATCTCTGGATTGAGAGGAATCGCTGCATTGACGTCACGCATGGTTTACCCCTCGATCACTAATGCTCCTGATCTCACCGCTGATCCATCGACCCAGCAAGCTCTATTGAAAGCCACTTCTGATTCCGATCCAACAGTCCGTGAATTAGCTCTCGAAGCATACGGAATTACTTACAAAATGACGCCGGACTTGGAGCAAAAAACCATCGACGCATTCAACTCCTATGAGCCCAAACACGGACAAGAAGATTACCGATTTGCTTTGCTCGGCACTCTGGTCAACGACAGATCGCCATCGCCGGTTGCGACCAAGTTTATCGTCCAGAAAATTGATGATCCAAAATTTGGGACGCCAGCACTTCAGTCTCTTGCTTCCTTGAAAGAACCGCCGCCCGATGCGCTTCCCAAACTGCTCAGCGAGGCAGGTCAGCACAATATCAGCGAGGACAGGAAATCGGCCCTGAAAATGGCGGCCAAGGCTTACGGGCCGGATGCCCAGGCGCAGGTTGGGCAGGCACTCGCGAATCCTAGATAAATGAAAATCGTACTCGCTGGAGGCAGCGGTCAGGTGGGCGCAATCCTCTCGCGGGCCTTCCGTCGCGACGGACACAACGTCGTGTTGCTCAGTCGTCACCCGGACAAATCCAAGGAGCACGCGGTACGCTGGGACGGTCGCACGCTTGGGTCATGGACGCAGGAACTCGACGGTGCAGATGTCGTCATCAATCTGGCGGGGCGTAGCGTCAACTGCCGATACAACGCTGAGAATCGACAGGAGATAATGCAATCGCGGGTGGACTCGACCCGAGCGGTGGGACAGGCCATTGCGCGGAGTACCAATGCACCCCGCGTTTGGCTTCAAGCCAGTACGGCCACGATTTATGCTCATCGTTACGATGCACCCAACGACGAAATTACCGGGATCATCGGCGGCGCTGAATCGAACGTGCCCGACACATGGCGCTTTAGCATCAGCGTGGCCCAAGCATGGGAACAAGCCGTGGCCGATGCAGGAACCTTGCCCCGCACCAGGACTGTTTTACTTCGCTCAGCCATGACCATGAGTCCCGACCGTGGAGGAGTGTTCGACGTGCTCTCCGGCCTCGTGCGTGTGGGCTTGGGCGGCCAAGCTGGAGACGGACGGCAGTCTGTCTCATGGATACACGACACCGATTTCGTTCGTGCCGTCTACTGGCTCATCGAGCAGAAATCGTTGAGCGGGCCGGTCAATCTGTCGTCACCCAATCCACTGCCCAATACCGAGTTCATGCGCGAACTTCGACAGGCGTGGGGCGTGCCCATCGGATTACCAGCGACAAAGTGGATGCTGGAAATAGGCGCTGTGTTCCTCCGCACGGAAACAGAACTGATCCTAAAAAGCCGTCGCGTTGTGCCCACGAAGTTAACCCAATCAGGCTTCGCCTTCCAGTTCCCCAACTGGCTTGATGCAGCCCAAGACCTTCGCGCTCGCTGGCGCAAATAAGCATGAATGGCGTCCCGCAAAAACCGACATACATAGCATGGGCAAGACCGCGCATACTTCTGTCCTTTTTATCAGTACTGGCAGGATGGGCGGCGTTCCTGGTTTGCTGCTTCATCCAGGTTTTAATCCGGCCTGTCTATGGTTGGGACAGTCCCCTGGTGGTGACGTACCTGATGGGAATGGGCTCCGGCATCGTGTTGTTGGCCGTGTGGTTAATCGTCCTCGTTCCCTTCGCCCTCTTCGTCCCCAGCCGTTCCGTTTTGTGGAAGCCCGGCATCTTGGCGCTGCTTGGTGCTTTTGCTGGCCCGATCATCGTCGCGCTGGAACTCCTCTACGGGATGATAAGCAACCCCACCATTACGATCTACCAACCATACATGTACTTGCTGGGAGTCGCGTTCTTCCCCGGCTTGCCCTCTGTCTTGATCGGTGGCGTGACCGGCGCGGTGGCAGCACGGCTGCACCAACGGCTCCTCAGAAAGGAATCGGCCCAGCCGAACGAAACAAGCCGGTAAACGCATCAGGATGGCCTATACGGGGCGATCAGGGCCGGTTGCCGGGATGATGAGGGGCGGACGGTCACCCCTGTCCGTCAGCCGGGTTGAGGGGGCCAATGGCGGCCACAACTTCCAACACAGGATAGCACTTTTGGGCGCCATTTTGCGTGCCCGCAAAAAGGACGTGCAAAAGTGCGGCCTGACGGCGTGACCTTTCGTGGGCAAGCCCACGACGGTTTTACACCATCAGCCATCACCACTTTTAACAAAAATCGATCCCTGACGGATCAGTAGCGGGAACGGTTTTTGAAAACTTCCTTGGGCCACCGTCTCTTGGGAGAGCCACCGATCCAGCGGGAGGCTTCATCACATTCCTCAGCGGTTAAACCATCGAGGAACGTCTCGCCTTGCAACGGAGGACCGGCAGGATCACGGGAACGCTCAGCCAGGACAACGAGGGCACCGCGGAACCAGCGATCATTGATGATGGCGCAAACCGGCCAGCCCTTGTTGGCGAAGTTGTCGTCAGCGGCGATGACGAAGAGCGGCTGGTTACGAAAATAACGCCGGGTGATCTCGACGTGGCAATGACCGGAACGATCACCCACCAGCAAGGGCAGTTGATCGAGGACCGCCGCAGAAAACGGACGACGCTCGATGCCGATGCTTTGGGGGACAGCCGTGACGTGGAGGAAAAACTTGTCATCAGAACCGGCCATGACGATAAATAAACCACAAAAAAACAACGGTCACAACGCCATCACGATGGTACACCACGACGAACAACGGAGAATAATCCCCACGCACCGAGAACAATCCCGCGCCTGAAACCCAGCGCGAAATTAGTTAAGGCACATGGTGGATCAGGGTATTTTTTGAGGGACACGCCACCCCTAAGAACTTTAGGCGGGGACTGACACCGGGCGGCAAAAGGTGATGTCATCCGTCGTCATCCGTTGACCGCAATCGTCACCAATCATCAGCAGTTGCGAGAAAGTGCCAGCAACCGTCCGTCATCGTCATTCGTCATCGTTCATCATCATTACCCCATGCACACCGTCGTCATCGCGCCGCCGTTGCTCATCCGTACTTGCCGCGCACCGCAGCAGTAACTCCGCAGCACATCGTGCGTCGCGCAGCCGCAACGCCGCCGTCATCCGTCATGCACAGCCGTAGCGTCACCGTCAGCCGCCGCCGTCCGCAATCTTGCATGCAAGATAATGCCGCCGCACCGTTGCCATCGTTCAATCGTTTTGCCGTCTGCATCAGCAGCACCGCCAGCGTTCATCCGCCGTCGATGAAAAGCACCGCCGTCATGCCATCATCGAAGGTGATTTAGAAATGTTGATTTACCCAAGACGCAATACGCCTTAACTGCGCACGGCTGAAAATGGGGATCGAAACCGGCGACGAGCGCCGGTGATAATGGATCGCTGTCGCAGCTTGTTGAACGCTCCTGCCATCGACCTTGCGACAAGCTGCGACAGTTACGACGAGCTGCGACAAGGCATGGCCGTTCGGGATAATCCGGCCTGATCCGGCTTAATCCGGGATCGTCGCCGTCATGGGGGCGCAGCCATCGCGCCGCGCTGCTGCGCGTCACGATAGCTGCTTTGGCTGCGGGCTGATTGGTGTGCCGCGTCTTGTTCCCGGCCCTGAAAAGGCGGGGGCCGGGAACAAAACGCGGTGGTTGGTCTTGGTGGTTGCGGGCCGTTACCGCTCCTCCCGTTGGTCGTCGTTGTGCGCTTTGCTATGATGATCAGACGGCCATGAAAACCCCCCATCGCGCATCTCCATCTTCCGCCGCGGTGGAACGGTGAACCGCCCGAGATCGAACGCGATTACCCGGCGCGGACGTTCGAGTTCGACACGGCGGATCGGGCCGCATCGGCCCAGCAGCACCGGGCGTTGTTCGTCGCCGTGGGCACGGCGCGAAGGCAAAAGCGTTGCGACTGGTTCCGGTGCACCTGCCGCGAGGACCGGAACTTGGAAGTCATGGTGCGACTGCGGCAACCGTTGCCCTACCTCGCCGTCATGCCCGGCACGTCGCTGGCGCACGACCCCGATTGCGCGTTCCACCGAGTGCCCGTCAGGTCGCATGTCTCGGAGGCCATCAAGGAAGATGACGACGGCTCGTTGCGCGTGCGGCTCAACTTCCGGTTGGGATTACTGCCGCCGAAAACGGCACCGAGTGAACCGCTCAACGAAGCGCCGTTGCGCGCGCGCCAGGTTGAGGTCCAGCACCAACTCAATCGCTTCGGACTGGAAGGACTGCTGCGGTTGCTCTTCCGCGAAGCGGGACTGCACCGCTGGTGGCCGCATTATCGGCCGGAGGACCGCGTGACGGCCGCCGGATCGTGGCAACCGGCTTACACGCGACTTTTGCACACCCTTGGCCGGATCGACGCCCAGGGATGGCACAGCGGCACGCTCAAGGATTACACGCGGATCGGGAAGCCGACCGCGTATGATCCCGGCACCATCATCGCGTGGGTGGACGTGATCGAAAAAGTCGAGCCTTCGACCGGGCCTGACTGGAAATGCCACCTCGCCGGATGGAAAGGAAACTGCCTCCTCATCAGCCCGCCGCAGGTCGAGGCGCTCTTGGGACGGCTGCGGTTCCATCCCGACCATGCCGAAGACACGCTGGCCAAAAAACTGACCGTGAAAGCGGAGTCGGGCGAAGTCTGGTGGGGTTGCCTGCTGGTGCGCGTCGAGGCTGGAGAGAAGAACACGCGGTGGCATCGCGTGCTCGACCAGGGCGTGATCAAAACCGACCGGCGCGGCATCCCCGCCGAATCGCTGGCCGAAATCGAAATGACGCAGCATCTCGTTGAGTTGAGGAGATCATTTTGCAAACCGCTCCTGGCCGGAGAACTGGAAGGGGTGTCGTGGCGACGGCCCGACTTCATCCTCGAAGACACCGTAGCGCCGTGCTGCATCGAGGTGGCCGGAATGGACGGCGTGTACAACTACAACGACCGGGATGATGAACGGATGAATGATTACGCCGAGGCCCGCGTTCCTTGCCTGCGCTGGAAGCCGGCAGATCCTTGGCCAGCACTCGACGGCGCGTTCGGCACCGTGAAATAAAAGTCGTCTCTATACGACGACACCTCACCCAACCCTATAGCCCGTTGTAAAAACAGGCAGGGTGAACGGCTAAAGAAAAAAGATCGGGAACTATGCGGCCTTGTCCAAAAACCGATTGAGGAGTCGACCGACCAACTCCTGATCGGCTTTGGGCAGGCGTTCCACCTGCTCAAACTGCCGCATGAGGCGGGACTTGGGGCCAGGCTTGGCCTTGGGCGGCTTGGTTCCCATCAACTCATCGACGCTGATCTGAAGGGCATGGGCGAGCTTGCGAATCGTCTCGCTCTTGATGTTCACGGCCCGCCGCTCGTAATAGTCGATCATCTTCTGACTGACACCAATGGAGCGGGCGAGCCGATCCTGCGTGAGGCCGCGCAACTTGCGCGTTGCGGACAAACGCTGACCGAACTCGGGTGCGGGTTTACTGGTGGGACGACCTGCCATAGCACCGAGATCATAAACGATGCCTGGAAAATCGGGGGTGTGGGCGGGGATGGAGCTTGCCATATTGCTAAACCAGATTAGTAATAGGTCATGGAAATGCTAAACGCAAGAAATGAATCGACTTCGGGCTTGACGCCTTCCGGCGATCCGGGCCGCGACCGCTGGCCCGAGTTCGAGCGGGAGTTGCGGCAGCGCCGCCCGCGCCGGTTCCACTTCGATACCTGCAATCACGACGGCGAGCGGCGCGGATGGGAATGGATGGTCTGGCGCTGCCGCACCTGGACGGAGGTGAGCCGGGTGTTGAACAAACACCAAGTCGATTGGCAGCGCAGCCAGGGGCAAATCGTGATCGACGGCATGACCATCAACCGCCTGTCATGAACCCCGACTTCGACGCGATCAAAAAGACGACCGACATCGTGGCGGTGATCCAGCGGCAAGGTATCGAGCTGAAAAAGCAGGGAGCCGATTACGTCGGCCTCTGCCCGTTCCACGACGATCATAAACCGAGTCTTCGCGTCACGCCATCAAAGGGCCTGTTCCACTGCATGGCGTGCGGCGCGGCGGGCAACGTGATCCAGTTCGTCGCGAAAAAAGAAAACCTCACCGTGAAGGAAGCGGCGTTGCGACTGATGGGCAACATGCCCGGCGTACAGCGCGGCAGCGACATGGAGAAACCCACGCCGACCACGCCCGCCTCGCACCCCGAGTTGTTGGCCGCGATCCTCGACCACTACCACCAGACGCTTTTGGGCCGCAACCGGCGCGGCCTCGATTACCTGAAAGGTCGCGGCCTGACCGACGTGGCCATGCTCTCCCACTTCAAAGTTGGGTTCGTGGACGGCACGTTGAAAAGCAAACTCACTCCGGCCCAGGTGAAGCTCGCCCAGGACATGGGTGTCTTCAACGACAAGCGCAACGAACGCTACTTCAACCGCGTCGTCGTTCCGATCCTCGATGAAACGGGGCAACCGGTCGGGGTGAGTGGCCGCGACATCACCGGCCAGATGCAGCAGAAATACTTGAACCTGGACGGGCCACAGCGCGGCGTGTGGAACAGTGGCAGCGCCGCCGCTTACCCCGACGAGTTGATCGTGACTGAAGGCATCTTCGACGGCCTCGCGTTGTGGCAGGCCGGAATCAAAAACAGCATCGCGATCTGCGGCGTGGAGGGCTGGTCGGCGCTGCACACCGCGCTGATCCAAAAACACAGCGTCCGCAAAATCGTCCTCGCGCTCGACCAGGACGAGGCCGGAGACAGGGGCGTAAAAAAAGTCACGTCGGCCTTAACGCCGCTGGGCGTGAAGGTGCATCGGTTGCACTGGCCCGAGGGAATTAACGACGCCTGCCATTACTTCGAGTACAACCGCACGCTCGACTTCAAAGGCACACCCGAAGGCTTCGCCGCGCTCGTCACATCGGCCCGGCGCGTCGGGGTGACGCGCGTGGCGGGGAGCGAGGAAAAACCGCCCCTGACCGTGGTGGAAAGAACCGACGAGATGGTGCTGGTGAAAAACGGCACCATCAATTACCGCGTCAAAGGGATGAGCAGCCAGGGTGCGCTCAAGATCATGCTCACCGCGAAAAAGGACGACGTGTACCACGTCGATCATCTCGACCTCTACACCAACAAGGCCCGGAAGATGTTCAGCACGGCGGCGGCGGAACGGCTGAGCGTCGAGCCGCAGAAAGTGGAGGATGACCTGCTGGCCCTGCTCGACCTGCTGGAAAAATTACGCGCCGCCGATGATGCCGCGCCCACCACCTCCACTCTGCCCACCGTGACCGAGGCCGAACGGGAGGAGGCGCTGCAACTCCTGCGGTCGCCCAGGTTGCTCGACCGCATCGCCAGTGATCTTGAAGTCGTCGGCTACGTCGGTGAGGCCCGGAATAAAAAACTGGCCTACCTCATCGGCACGAGCCGCCTGTTGCCCAAGCCACTGTCCGGCATCTTCCGCGCTCAGTCCGGTTGCGGAAAATCGTTCCTCATGGAATGCGTGGCCGAGCTGACCCCGCCCGATCAGGTCCATTACTTTAGCCGTCTTACCCCGCAAGCGTTGTACTACCTCGAACCCGACGCGCTCACCCACAAGCTGCTCATCGTCGATGAACGGGACGGCTCGGAAGAAGCCGAGTACCCGATCCGCACGTTGCAGACGCGCCGCGTTTTGAAACTGGCCGTGCCGGTGAAAGACCCCAACAGCGGCAAAATCAAAACCGTCGTTTTGGAAATACACGGCCCGATTGCTTACATGGAAAGCACCACCGACCAGCGGATCAACCCCGAGAACGCGAACCGCTGCTTCGAGCTTTACCTCGACGAATCGAAGAAACAGACCGAGGCCATCTTCGCGGCGCAGCGCCGCAGCCGCACGCTCGCGGGCTGGCAGATGGAGCGGCAGAAAGAAAAAATCGTCCGCACCCACCACAACGCGCAGCGGTTGCTGCGGCCCCTCAAGATCATCATCCCGTTCGTTGACCTGATCGAGTTCCCGGTGTCCTGGTTGCGGGGGCGGCGGGACAATGACAGGTTCCTCTCCTTGATCGAGGGCATCGCGTTCCTGCACCAGCACCAGCGCCGCATCAGCCTCGATGGAAATACCGAGTATATAGAAGCCAGCATCGAGGACTACGCGATGGCCTACGATCTCGCGCACCAGGTCTTTGCCCAGGCATCGAGTGACCTGCCCAAGCCGGTGGCCGACTTCCTCGCCCAGGTGGAAAAGATCGTTCCGCAAAAAGCGCGGGAGGCCAAACTTGCGCCCGACACTTTTACGTTCACCCGCCGCGACATCCGCGAGGCGGTGAACCTCCCCGACTACATGGTGAAGCGGTACATGCGGCAGATCGAGGAGCTTGAATATGTGAGTGTGCAGCGTGCGCCCCAGGGCGGTTCGTTCCGTTACCGGATGGCCGAGGCGGTGAAGCAGCCGCGTCACCTCGACGGCCTGATGAGGCCCGAGGCGCTGCGGGAAAAGTGGAACAACTGGAACAAAGTGGAACAACGCTGACTGTCCCACTTTTGGAACTGATTATGAGCGACTTAACCCAAAGTGGAACAGTGGAACGGGAAAACATGGCGGCGTGTGAATCGCTCGCCGCCGTGCTCGCCGATTATCGCGACTGGATCGACGGTCAGGGCCTGAGCAAAAAAAGCCCGAGAGACTTCCTCGATAAACTCGCCCACTTTTGGCCGTTCCTCACCCGGCATGGCCTGCTCACCGGTGGCCGCGTCAACTGGATCGACATCGACCGGGACGTTATCGCCGAGTACCAACAACACATCTTCCAGCACGTCAGCATCCACACCGGCAAAAAACTGGCGTGCAACAGCCAGATCAATTACCTGTCCTACCTCCAGACGTTCTTCCGGTTCCTGCATCTGACCAACCGGATCGCGCTCAACCCGACCGACACCTTAAAAGTCCCGCGTCATCCCCACCTGTTGCCCGCCGTGTTGTTGAAGCCCGACGAGATGCGCCGGTTGCTCGCCGCGCCCAATGTGGAAACCGTGATCGGGTTCCGCGACCGCGTGATCATGGAAGTGTTTTGGTCGAGCGCCCCGCGCGTGTCGGAACTGTGCGCGGTGGCGGTGGATGACATCGACTTTGCCGAGGGGATGCTGACCATCCGGGAAGGCAAGGGAGAACGCGAGCGGGTGCTGCCCATCGGAGAAGGGGCGCTCGCGTGGAGCCGCGAATACCTTCGCGCCGTGCGGCCCCTGTTGCGGGCGCACCGGCGAGCAAAGGCCAGTGACGCGCTCTTCCTGAACCGATACGGCCTGCCGTTAAAGAAATTTGGTTGGGAGGCCAAGATGCGGGTTTACGGTGCCCGCGCCCGGATCAACCCGCTCTTCACCACCCACAGCTTCCGGCACCAGCTCGCCAGTGACATGCTCAAAAACGGCGCGGACTTGCGCCACATCCAGAAGATGCTCGGCCACGAAGACCTCACCACGACGCAGCGTTACCTCCACGTCGTGAAGGGCGACCTGTTGAAAGTCCACGCCCAAACCCATCCCAGGGAAAAGTTGCCGGTGATGGAGATTAGCTACCACGGCACCTATGAGGACTGACCAAGCCATCGAGCTTTACCTGAGTTGCCTGGAGCAACGGCACATGGCCGCGTGCACGCTGCACTGGAAAAGAACGGGTCTCCAGTTCTTCGCGCGTTGGATGGGGCAAAAAGAGATCGATGACTGGCGCAACATCACCTTCGACGACATCCGCCGCTACCAGCACCACCTGTCCAGGCGGAAGACGCCATCCGGTCTATTAAGCTCGAAGAACTACCAAAATATGCTCATGTGGACGTTGAAAGACTTTTACAAAACGCTCCACCAGCGCGGCAAGGTCCTGATCGATCCATGCTCTAAACTGCCGCCGCTGCGTAAACCGAAACGGTTGCCCAGGGGAGTCCTCACCGCCGAGCAGGTCACGCGGTTGTTGCAGGCCCCGGACTTGAAAAGATCATGGGGGTTCCGCGACCGCGCCATGTTCGAGTTGCTTTACTCTTCCGGGTTGCGCGGAAAGGAAGTGTGCCTGCTCACCATTTACGACATCGACTTTGAAAAACGGCTGGTGCGGATCGTGCAGGGCAAGGGCCGCAAAGACCGGCTCGTGCCGGTGGGCCGCACCGCCCTCAAGTACATCGACGTGTACATGAAAAAAGTGCGCCCGATCCATCTGGCCGTGAATCGACGGAAGGAGGCGTTGACGTTCCTCTTCCTCACCCGGTTCGGCACGGCGTTCATCACGAAATACCTGGGCGAGCAGATGGCCCTCTACCGGAAACAAGCAGGGTTGCCGTTTAACGTGACGACCCACTCGCTTCGCCATGCGTGCGCCACGGAGATGTTGCGTGGCGGAGCCAACGTGCGACATGTGCAGGAGATGTTGGGCCACGCCCACCTCAGCACCACCCAAGTCTATACGCACGTCATACCCCACGACTTGAAGAAGGTGCATATAGAAACCGCGCCGAGCGAGCGCCGCCGCGTGATCGACGTTCCCACGTTCCAAAATAAAAGATGGAACGACGACAGAAACCGGGGCTTTTACCGCCACTAAGCACGGCTCGACGCCCCTCTTTTAGCTGTCTAAGCTCGGCAATGGTCTGCTGCCTGCACGATACTGCCCCAGGGAAGAGGACATGGCGTCGTCAGAGGCAAAAATTACGCACGGCTGGAAACGAGCGTACGGCTGTGATATTAATCCCCGAGCAAGTTCAGCGTGATGGTGCGCCCACCACAAACAATACCGTCGTGGTCGGCCAGCAGATGAACATGACGAACGTTATATCGGGAGGATTTGCGACCAATGCCGTCACGTCCTATCACTGGGGCATCCCGGGAGCCAATAATACAACCAACGACACGGCGTTCTATGATTACGAGCCGAACGCTACCAATAGTTGCTACACGAACCTGTTCACTCCGACGAATTACACTACCAACAATTATTGCAATTTTTATTGGTCCAGCGGCGGTACCAATCAGGTGGTTTACTGCACCAATGTGATTTACGGCCAGACCAACGTAGTATCGGCCACCCTCAATGTGCAGAGGCCTGTTGCTGGAATTATAGCTACCACGGGAACAACTGTAATCGATACGACCAATCCACGACTGCCGTTCCTTAGATTTGGATTGATCTACGGGGACGGTACACCTGGCATGACGTTTAGTCAGACCAATACCCCTGCTCCGGGAGGGTTTACAGGAAACTTCCTTTGGAACCAAATTATCAACACCAATTCTGTCACTTGGATAGCTCCTCCCTCGCTCTCGAGCGGTTACGGATCATATGGCTATGACGGTGCCAGGCGTTGGGAGTATCCGTACACTACTAACGCTGACGCCCACGATTCTCCCGGCAGCGCCCTCTTATCCTTCAACACAAATATCGTCAGAAATTTTACTGCGACGATGTACTTGATGTGGCAGGCTAGTACAAATTCCACGGGAGGAGACAAAACCGTTGCAATTCCATTGAGGAGCTATCAGTGGAATTGGGCCGCAGCAGCTACCAACGGAATTGCAGGTACAAATGTCGCTTGGGGAGTTCAATCCGCAACGAATTACACCAGCGGCCCCAACATCGACACGACAAACGAGCCGATTTGGTCAACCAACGAGTTTTATAACAAACCTAGTTTTTAAAATCCGCATGAAAACACTACCCCCTCCGCTGGCACTTCTTTTCGTGATCATTACCTTCATCTTCACCGTGATGGCAAAATCCGATCCAGATATCCCAACTGGCTCTTGGGACCAACACTCAGAAGGCGTGGCGATTGCCTTGATCTGGAAGGAACACGACGTCATAGCGCATGTGAAAAACACATCAACTTCCCTAAAACAACTCATGAGCATGGGTAGCAATACGTACGTAAAACTCTTTTATATTGATGCTCAAGGAGCAGCGATTCCTTTCGGTGATCATCCATTTTACAATGATGCGCGCGATGATGATTCCAAAGAGCAAGGCGCGCTCGATATCGCCCCAGGTGCCGTGGTGTCGAGGCCGGTAGCCATTACCTCCGCCGAAGCAACTCTGCTCAAAACGCATCCTGTCGTATGCACTGTGCTTATCTACGATCCAGCCACCAAACAGAAAAGCACGGTCACCTCTTCTCCGAAACTTTTGACTGAAACTCCGAGCGGTAAATAGCTGTGAGATCGCGCGCGCGTATCAATGATAACGGCTACATTGTCGGCACAGCAACGAAGGTGAGTGATGGAACGACGCACGGAATTTTATTAATCCCCGAGCAAGTTCAACGCGATGGGGCACCAACCACGAACAACCAGGTGGTAGTGGGGCAGCAGATGAACATGACGAACTTCATATCGGGAGGGTTCGCGACTAATGCTGTCACGTCTTACCATTGGGCTATTCCCGGAGCGAATAACACAACCAACGACACGGCGTTTTACGATTACGAGCCGACCGCCCAAAACTCCAATTACACGAACCTGTTCACTCCGACGAATTACACCACCAATAACTATTGCAATTATTATTGGTCTAGTGGCGGTACCAATCAGGTCGTGAGTTGCACGACAATCATGTACGGCCAAACGAACACCGTAGCCGCTACGCTTAATGTGGAAAGACCCGTTGCGGGGATTGCTACGGCAACAGGAACTACGACTATATTTTCGTACGGCAGTACCCATCTTGTGGTTTTTGGAGACGCCACGACTGGAATCAATGGCATGACTTTCACGGAGACGAATTCAGTCCCTTCGCCATTTACTGGAAACTTTATTTGGAATCAGCTCGTCAATACTAATTCAGTGGTGAGAACGGGTTTAGTTCCAACTAGCTTCAGTTCGTTTGGCTATGACGGTGGAGATGGCAATTATTATCCATATCATTATATCACTGGCTCAACTGCCGTCGATTCTCCCCAGACCACTCTTTACAGTGATGACGCCACCTCTCTTAGACAATTTACTGCAACTATGTACCTGATGTGGAAGGCTTCCACTAATTCCGTTAACGGAGACAAGACCGTAGCGGTACCCATAAGGAGCTGGCAGTGGAACTGGAATTCTGAAGCCACGAATTCGGCTCCTAGCACCAACGGGACCTCGGCGTGGACGCTCCTATATGGGACAAACTACCCTTCTCCTGGTTTAGCCAATATTGACGCAACAAATGAACCTACTTGGTCGACAAACGAGTTCTACAATAGACATTAATAACGCCATGAAAATCATACTTAATCGTTTCGGATTCGTTTTAATAATGAGCACCCTCCTCTCGTGGAATTTGTACTAGCCTGCCACTTCAAGTACATAGTCGCAGTAAAATTTCTCCTCTCGTTGGCTTCCGTCAAAGGCGATTCAAATACTCCAGTCATCTCTTGGGAGCAGCACCCCGACATGGTTGCTATTTCCTTAACCTTAAACAGAAACTCTGTATCGGTTGATGTTAAAAACACTTCAAAGGACCTCGTAAGATTTATAAACTTAGGTTCCAATGAATTCGTTAAGCTATTTTATACCGACACTAGCGGCACTTTGATTCCCCTGAAGGGACCTAAATTTTACAATGATAAACGTGACGATGACCAGAGTGGGGCAATTTCAGTTGATGTCCCGCCTAACGGCAACATTACAAGGAAAATTAAGATTACTTCTCAAGAGCTCACTCCCTTAAAAACACAACCCGTTACATGTCATCTAATCGTGTACGATCCCACGACTAAACAGAGATATGCAATCGAATCTTCGCCTCAGATCCTAACGGAGACAGTCGAAACAGCGCCTGGCAAATAACGATGAGATCGCGCGCGCGTATTAATGATAACGGCGCAATAGTTGGGACGACGATCCTCCGCTAAGGCCCCGGCCTTGCGCCGCGTTGCTTTGATAGCAAGGCCGCTCTATGCCCCCGATAATTGGAGCCTGACTTTAAAACGGAATCCCTCCGTTTTGGCAACAGACTGGGAGTTAATCCTCCTCGTAGAGGTCTTTTTCTTTGAGAACGATCTTTTCAACCCATGGCGCTGCCGGATCGATGTCAGCCCGATCATGGCAGCAGACCGATTTAAGCTCGTGGACATGAGCCGCGTCGTAGATGACCTCCAATTTTTGGCCGGTGACATGAATCTCTCCGAAGTTGTAAAAGAAAACCAACTCTCCCGAGCGTTTCCTTTTTCCATGCTCAAAGTAGGCGTAGGGCGCGATCAAGTGATCCCCATCGGAGAGCGCAAAGCTAACGGCAAAGCTCGGTTTACTTGTCCGCTGATAACAGGATTTCAAGGGAGCAGGTTCGATTTTGGGTATGGAGTTCATCCGTTGATTTCTTTGTTAAAAGTGTTTCTTTCGACGGAACGAACGGCTTCATGGCTGAGAGAGCGATCGGGAGTGCGGCCTGGGACGGGGATCTTATTTTGAAGATGACTCCATACCTGCCGTTCGCCGCGCCAGCGGCGGACGGCATTCCGCAAACGATCAGTGTGACGAGCGTGGCGGGCGCGTGCTTTCCGGCCCTGCATTTGGGCGGTTTGCCAAGCTTGGGGGCGGGTGCGGATGGAGGGGCGTTCCTTGCCCGAAGCGGCCAGGACATCGAGCGCAGACTTCCGATTGCCTTCCGGCAGGTGTGCAATGAGAGCCGTCTTGTCGGGAGTGTGGAGGGTGCAGCTTTGTCTTCCCCGCGAGGTCAGGACATAAGCGGCCTTGGCATCGAGCCGGGCGGCAGCGCCGACGACATGCTCGCAGGTGCGCCCCTGCGCCTTGTGCGAAGTGACGACGTAACCATGTCCCCATTGTTTGAAATTCTCCGGTATGGTTTTGCCTTCCTTGGTTTCGATTGAGCCGGTGGGATCGATTTTTGCGACCGTGAGAACTTGGCCGTTGATGAGGCCGAGTTTTTTCCGATTGGCGGTGATGAGGATTTTATCGCCGGGGCAAATCGCGACGGCGCGGGAGGCGGCCACGTCAAACGAGGTGGCGGCTTTCAGCGGGAGGAAGGATTCCTTATCGCTTGATGCGATAAGGATTTTTCCCAACTCGACTTTTTTGACCGTCGCGGACTCACCGGCTTTCCATTTTCTGTTTGCTTTAGTGAAGGTGACGACCTGGCCCGTTTCGTAATTGCGCCAGTTGCCCCGTTGCGGGGTCGTCCAATTCAAGGATTGATGGACGACATGGGTGGCCTCCGCCTTTGAGAGAAGGCCGCGCTCTTTGAGGCCGGAGCGGATTTCACGGGTTAAAAGACGGTTTTCCTCCCACGTTGGGCAGATGGCTAAGCACCGATCCAAGTTTTTACCGCCGTCGGTCAACTCGATATAGGAAATGGCGGCCTTTTTAAGATAATTGCTTTGTCCCTCATGCACCCAGCCGAGTTTATCGAGCGCGGCCATGCCATCGCGCGAGGCGCCTTCTGCCATTAAACCGACTGCGCTCCGGTATTCTTTATGTTGCTGGCGGCGGATTTCGAGGACTTCGCAGCGGCTTAGCGGGCTATGATCTTCAAGAATGCGGAGGCAGTCCCCGGCCTCGACCGAGCCGTGTTGCTTCGTGTCGCCGCTAAGGATGAGTTGCAGGTTGTACATTTCGGCCAGTTTGAGGAGGGCCTTGCCGTCCTGAATCGATTGGAGGCTCGCTTCATCGCAATGGACAACGGCGTTCTCAAGATCGGGAATGGAATGGGCTTTGAGCAGAAAATCGGCAAGCGTGGTCGCGTTTTGAAAGCCTTCCTCTTGCAAGGTCTTTACGGCGGAGGCCGTGGGGGCGATGGCAACCAGGCGGCGGCCCGCCTCTTCCACGCCGCGCCGGACTTCGCCCATGGTCGTCGTCTTGCCCGTTCCCGCTGCGCCCCGAAACAGTTGCACCTGATTCTGGCAACGCAGAATGGTTTGCACCGCCTCACTCTGTTCGAGGGAAAGCTTGTCGGCGGGCTGGAAATTCGGGTTGAGCGGGGCGCAGGTGCCGTTTGTCCGTTTGATGAAATTGACCATCCAAAGTTCGCTCGCCAATCCTTCTCGGGTGGCATACTCCGAGCGGAGGGGTTGCGCCGGGTCATCGACTAAACGAATCAGGCCGCCTTTTTCGGCTTGGGCTAACGAGGTCAGTTTCGCCAAGTCGAGCGAGCCGAGGTTTTGATTTAGGGCTTGGGCTAAGATTTCATGCTCTCGCAGAACGCTCTTTCGTTCGTAGAGATGCTCGACGGCGGCTTTCAGGGCCGGTTTTTCCAGATCGGCGGGAGGACGGATTTGACCGGCTTTCTCGCGGGCTTGGCGGTGAATGTCTTGAAGCTGCTTCCATTCCTCGGCGTCGAGCTGACCGAACTGAAATTCCCGTACCCCGGCGGTCGTAATCTCCCGCAGTTCCGAGGGGCGGGTTTTGCGCGTGATGGCGCTGACCTCGGCGCGGGTCGGGTCCCGGCCTTGCTCCATTTTGAATTTCTCCATTTCATGTTCGATTTCGGCCCGGCGCTTGGCGAAGCGTTCGCAGAGGGCTTTGGAGACGCCTTCGATTTCAAAGCCGGTCACGTCGCCGTTTTCGCGGATATGACGGATTTCATAGCCGAGGGCTTTGACCTCGCGGGCGATCTCGTTTTGGTAAACTTTTCCGGCGTACCGGATGGCCTCGCACATGAGGCTTTCGTTCAGGGCGTACCATTTGCCGGAATCTGCCTGCGTCGCGTTCGCCAGGACGAAATGCGTATGAAGCTGGGGATCGAGGGCGCGGCTCGCGTCATGGGTGAAGGCAGCGCCGCAAATGTTCCCGGTCATTTCGAGCTGGCGGGCGGTGGGGGTATTGTTTTGGCGGGAGGCGAAGCGCTCCAACTCCCGCAAGGCCGTTACTGACGCCCTGCCGTGGGCTTCCCGCAACCGCTCATCCCCGGCCAAGACCGCCATGATGGATACCGATTTTTGCGCCGAACATTGGAAATCAAAGAACGCAACCCGATTGGAGACCTGCCCCATGCCGAGACGATGCGCCTCGACCTCGGCGGCGGAGCCGGGGCGATGATGCTTCTTTTCAAAGGCGGACTCGGCTTCCCGCGTCGAGGCTTCGCGGGTTTCTTTAGTCCGGGGGGTGAGCTTCCCGCCCGTGAGCGGGTTCTGATTCGTACGGAGCGCTTCAAACTGCGCCGGGGTCACCTCCCCGCTCAGGCCGAGCTTGTCGGCCCCTAATCCAACCCAAACCCCGGCGACCCGTTCGCCTTTGGAATAGTAATCATTGGCCCCGAGATGGCTTTCGAGGTAGGTGCTCCCGTTGCGAATCTTCGCCATGGTGAACATGGCTTTAATAAAACATGGTTTTCATAGAAAACAAATTATTATTTGTTTTCTATATGAAATGGGCTATTCGTGGATAGATGCGGATTACTCCGTTTTCGGTCTACATGCTCGTGTGTAGCAGCAATCAGAGAGAGAAGAAGAGACGCAATATGTCAAACAACTCGTTTGAATTTGCGAATGGCCGAATGGAGGCCGAACGCCATTCGGCCAGATGCGGGCTAAGCGCCCTAGCTCTCAAGAGAAAGCCCGAATGCGCCCGAATGAAGACCGAATCAGCCCGAACATCCCTATGACCGCCCCCTATCAATCAAAGCTCATCCCCCACGAAGATTTTATCCGGCAATGCCGGTCAAAAAGATGGAGCTATCCGCGCATTGCGACGGCGCTTCTTGAAACGCATGGCGTGAAAACGGGAGCCTCCACGATCTTCGAGTTTGTGAAAGTGCGGGCGAAGAAGCGGCAGGTCTTCGCTCTGCCGCCGAAGGAGTCAGGGGAAACATTCTTTGAACGCGCTCCGGCGCAACCCGCGAAAAACGATGAATCCATCCCGCCCAAGTTCATCGTTAGGCAGATGAAGTGACCGCCAAGGAAACGAATCCAAGGCGAGAGGGTAAATAGAATAGAAAACAAATTATTATTTGCTTTCTATAAAAATGAGGTAAAGTGATTCCATGGCTACTACCTTTGGATTAACGGACGAAACCGAGGAACGGGTTCGAAAACTCGCTGCTAAATTAGGCTACAAAAAATTATCCACCTTCATGTCGGCCTGGGTCAACGAGAGCCTCGATGCTTTGGAATCCGACCGCCTTTCTTTGGAATCCCCTCTTCTCCGCACTTGGCGCGCGGCCTTGGGAAAGCCCACTCTCATTGACAGCATCTTCGAAAAAGTCTGTTCGGCAATCGTACGGAAAAATGGCGGAGAAGCCCTCTCGAAAAAGCAGTATAAATTCTTTCTGGAACTTCTGCTTCAGCATGGCCACCGCAAAGACCTGTCCGATGAACAGATCGTGTCTTTCTGTTGGAATCAAGCCGGGTTGATGACCCAGCAGGATATGGCCAGAGAAAAGGCGCTGGAAAAACTCGGGAAAGCCAAGGGAAGCACGGGATGAAATCGCGAAAGGTATTTCCGAAGGCTACAAACATGAAGCCCGCCAAGATCGAGCTTCCGCTCTTGGAAAAGGCCGTACTCACGCCGAGGGAGTTTGCGGCGCTCTTTGGACGGCAGCATATTTGGGCTTACCGCCAAGTGTATGCGGGCAAGGTCAAGGTTCTCACGGAATTTGGACACATGATGATTCCGAGCTCTGAAGTGCGCAGGGTCTTGGATGGCCAGCATGTTTACGATGGCAGGAAGACGGGGCGGAATCCAAGTAAGTGATGGATTTGGAGCTGATCTGCCCATAAATTACCAAGAATAGTTGCGACTTTAACATAAAAATGTTAAAGTGACGCCATGATTCATCGAATTTCTATCGAAAACTTCTTTTCTGTCTCGGAGAAGCAAGAGGTCAATTTTCGGATTCCGCTCAATTCCCCAGATCGTCCCTGCTTTCGACCCTCTCAATCAGTGGAAAGCCAACGATTGCCTATGGTCGTCGGCGTTTACGGGCCGAATGCGTCCGGTAAATCAACGTTTCTACGTGCGATAACGACTATTGCTTGGTTCGTCCAGCATAGCTTCGGTATCGGGCCAAACAACCAGATCCTTTTATTTCAGCCCTACGCTCAGATCGATTGGTGGAATCTTCCGACAAAAATCACCATCGAATTTGATTCCAGACTTTCTGATGCGGAACCCTCTTCTCTGTTTCGTTATGAGTTGCACATCGGAAATGAGGCTGGGCGATTCGGAAAAGATGTAGCTTACGAAGCTCTCTCTCATGCCCCGAAGGGCAAGTTTCGGCGGATTTTTGAACGGAATGGGCAAAAGTTTAATTTCGGGAGCGACTTCGACATTTCGGCGGGTGACTCACGGGTTGAGAGCATTCGTCCCAATGCGAGCGTTATTAGCACGCTTGCCCAACTCAATCACAAAATTTCGAGTGAACTGATTCGTCGGCTTACAAGTCTCCAGACAAATTTTTATGGGCTAGATAAGCAGCAAAACTCCGTGGCCAATGTCCTAGGCTATTATGCGCAAAATCCTAAGTACCTCGCGGCTCTAAACCGGGAACTCAGCCGTTTGGATTTGGGACTGCAAGAGATGAAAATCGTGACCGGGCCAACTCCAATCGCTCTCTTCAAGCACGTAGGCCTCGACCGCGAGATTGTCCTTTTACAAGAGTCGATGGGCACACGCCGATTTATCGAAATCTTTCCACTGATCCAATACGTTTTGGATACCGCCGGGGTCGCGGTGATCGATGAGTTGGACACGGACATCCATCCTAATCTCATACCGGAAATATTCCGTTGGTTTTACGACAAGGAGCGCAACCCTAATGGAGCACAGCTATTCTTTACCGCTCACAATCCAGCGATTCTGAACGAAATGGAAAAAGAACAAGTGTTCTTCACGGAAAAGCCCGGAGGGAAATCAACCCGCATTTACGGGGCAAGCGAAATCAAGGGCTTGCGACGGGAACCTAGCCTCATGAAGAAATACTTGTCCGGCGAGTTGGGAGCCGTGCCGCACATTGGATAGATCATGGCTCAGCGCATCATAAAAAAACGCTACTTTTTGGCGGTCGAGGGCCAAAGCGAACAATCATTCGTGCGATGGATACAGGCGCTCGCCGACGAGCGCCTGTCAATCCACCTCGACACCTATCCTCTCGGCGGAGGGGGATTCAGTTCCATGCTGAAGGACGCTGTGCATTGGCATGCTAAAGAAGCTAAAAGCAAGGGCGCTTATCGACAGCGCTTTTTGATCGTTGATGCTGACCGCGCAGATGTCCAAGACTGGTCGCTGGATAAATTACGAAAAGAGGCAGCGAAACAGAACTTCATCGTAATCGTTCAACGGCCAAACCACGAGGGGCTTCTATATCGGATGGCACCTGGTAAAGAAAACGATGTTCCTTCTGCATCGATGGCGAAAACCAAATTGCGGAAGTTTTGGCCAGATTATGAGAAGCCGGTAAATGCTCAGGCATTGGAGCGACATTTTTCGCTCGCAGACCTTATGCGCGTTGCCGGAGCTGACCCTGATTTGACAGTTTTACTTGCGCGAATTGGCCTGATCTGAGGATCAGTTTTCTATACGAGCGCTATCCAGAAAGTTCACGCGGGCCGGTTAAAAAATAACTCCAATTGGCTTGGATTTGGCAGCTAAAATTAGCTGCGAAAAAATGATACCGCAAAGTGATACCACTGGCACCTTTTCTGTGCAAAAGCGCGATAATTCACGATAAAACTTAAAATTAATTTTTTAGCGGAAACCGTTGATTTTGCATGTCTTGCAAAGCCTTGAAACGCTCCGTAAGACCATGATAATCAATTATTTAAGCTTATGAGTCCCCTGCTCTACCGCTGAGCTACCCTGGCATTGTCTGACCGTCACCGACTTGGATTTGATTATCCGCTCTTCCTTTTACGATGGAAGAGCCAAGTATGTTACAGAAGGCTTCACCTTTACAGCAAGCAGAAATGGACGGCGACGTGGGCCGTTGGCCCGTTATTTTGCGACGTAGGATTGAACGTAGGCTTTGCCATCCTTGGCAAAAACGATCCAAACGGTGTGAGTTTGCGGATCGACGGCAATGCTGTGGGTTCCGGGCGAGCTGGTTAAGGGCGCCTGTGGCGTGAGCGTGTTGTGATCGAGGGAGACGACCGAAATCGTGCCGAGACCGCTGGCGCAATAGACCCGCTGCAAGCCGGGATCATAGGCGATTTCGTCCACTTTGGGTGAGATGTCGGCCGTGCCCAGAACCTTTCCTGTGGTGAGACTCAGGAGACTGAGCTTGCCCGTTCCACCCACGATGAGAATCGAGTCGGTACCGGGAATCATCGCCAAACCATGCGGTTTTTCCGCAGGCGCAGTCGGCCAGGTGGCGAGAACTTTGCCGTCTTTGGGATCCACCTTGGCCAGCTCGCTAACGTCCTTAAGATTTTGGAAAAAATAGGCATCCTGTCCGTCGAAGCTCAGGTCTTCCATGCCGCCGCCCGGCATGGTAAGGGTCATCAGAATCGTTTTCGCCTCGGGATCAATCACCCACAATTCGGGCTTGGTATCGTTACAGACAAAGACCCGGTTTGATTCGGGGCGATAGGCGACCAGGTCCGCCGGGGCGGGCAGCGGCACCTCGCCAGTCACTTCCAGCGTCGTCGTATCGACGATAACCAGCTTCGGCGGCTTGCTACAGCTCACAAAGTAACGTCCATTTTTATCATCGATGGCGACCCCTTGAGCCGCGCCGGTTGGCACGCTTTTGATGAGCATGGAGGTGGTGACATCAATGATGTCCAGGGAACCGTTTTGCGTATGACAGGCCAGAAGGCGGTGACGGGTCGGATCAACTTTAATGAAATCAAATTTTCCCTGCGTCCCGGTCAATTCCACGGGCGCCGAGGCGACAGGGGAATCTGCCGCCGAAATCGGAGAAATAAGGGGGAGAATCGTGGACAAAGCCAGGGAGAAAATGAGTGTAAATTTCATAGATTGGATTGGGTTTCTGACTACCGTGACGATGGAAACGGCAGGGAAATGAAAGCCTCGCCCATAAATATTGCAAGTCGAACGCAAATTCTGTCTCTGTAAAATCAGCCCGATTGAGGCTTTCAATACTCGTCGCGATCGGTTACCGTTTCCAATGCTAAAGATGCCGCCGAGGCCTCGCGCATTCACTCTCTTATCACCAGTCGAGAGTGCGACCCGATAATCATTTTAAAACTTATGGATAACTCATTTCCCTTTTCGCAGGACATCGAACGCCAGATCGAGATGGATTTTCTCCGCGCCACGGAACTGGCGGCGCTCAACACCCTGCAGTGGCTGGGAAAAGGCCAGAAAGAAAAGGCGGACGAAGCTGCGTGCGATGCCATTCGCGGCATGTTTGACCTGGTCAATATCCAGGGAGAAATCGTCATTGGCGAAGGCATTAAGGATCAGGCGCCAGGACTTTTTAAAGGTGAAAAAATCGGCATGTGGGGCAAGGATGCGCCCCGCTTCGATATCGCTGTGGATCCCGTCGACGGCACAACCAATGTCAGCAAGGGAATGCCCAACTCGATCAGTTGTCTGGCCGCTGCCGCTGCCTCCGACGACGGCCAACCGTCCATGCAGGACATCCCGGCCTTCTACATGAAGAAGCTGGCCTATCCGCTCGAGGTCCGGCGCGCCTGGATGAAGGATCCCAGCCTCCCGATCGATATCAATGCGCCCATCGAAGAGGTAATCGATATCACCGCCAAAATCTTGGGCAAGGACGTGCGCGACGTCGTCATCTGCGTGCTGGACCGCCCGCGCAATCAGGACCTGATCGAGGCTATTCGTCGCAAAGGCGCTTCCCTGCGCATGATCCTGGACGGCGATATCGCCGCCGCGCTGGCTCCGGCCATGAAAACGTCCAGCATCAATCTTTATGCCGGAATCGGCGGCGCGCCGGAATGCATCCTTTCCGCGGCGGGACTGCGTTGTCTCGGTGGTGGCATGCGCGCCCAAATTTGGCCGCGCGATGAGGAAGAGAAGAAATCCCTCATTGCGCAGGGCTGGGGCAAGCAGCTCGATTACCAGTACATGTCCAAGGATCTGGCCCGTGGCGACAATATTGTCTTCGCTGCGACGGGGATCAGCCACAGCCCACTCCTGAAGGGAGTTGTGGTTGAGGGCACGATCGCCACGACCCATTCCGTTCTCATGCGTGCTAGAAGCGGCACTGTCCGGTTCATCAAGGCGCACCATGACCTGGAGAGAAAGACGATCCATCTGCGTTCGACCCAAATTGAACGGCGCATCTAGCGGGACAGTTTGCTCTCGCAAAATCTGTAACAGTCTTACCTGAAATGAATGACGTTTTATGGAGCCAGTGGGGAATTATCATCACCCCGTGGAAGATTGTCGGCTATTCCGGCACAGTCCTGTTTACGCTTAGATGGGTGGTGCAGGCATGGGCGTCCCGTCAGGCGGGGCGCCCCACTGTGCCGAGAATGTTTTGGTACATGAGCATCGTCGGCAGCGCGATGCTGCTCGCCTACTTTGTCTGGGGACGAAACGACGGCCCGGGCATTGTTTCCAATCTCTTCCCCGGGTTGCTTGCCGTCTACAATCTCTTCCTTGATTTTTCGCACCACAAAAAAAATCCTCCAGCGGTCGAGCCTGTCACCGTCGCTGAAGTTGCAGAACAGAGATCGGTTCTTTGATGAAGTTCTGGTCCAATCTCGACATCCTTCCGTTTCTCGCAATCGTGATCGTCCTGATCGCGCTCTTCGGGCGTCTGGGCGAACTTCCTTTTCGGGATCCGGACGAAGGACGCAACGCGGAAGTAGCCCGGGAAATGCATCAGTCGGGCGCGTGGCTGGTGCCGACCTACGACGGGCTCACTTACCTTGACAAACCGGCTTTCTTTTTCAAGGCCGTCGCGCTCTCTTACTCCTTCTTGGGCGAATCCGAAATGGCGGCGCGCCTTCCATCCGCTCTCTTCGCCAGCCTGCTTCTCGTCATGCTTTTCGCGTTTTGCCGACGGGAATATCCGGAACGAAGCACCGCCGCGCTGGCCGTGATTGTTACGGCCACGTCCCCGCTTTTTTTGGTCCTGGCGCGGCATGTGATCTTCGACATGACCCTCGCCTTTTTTGTCAGCGCCTCGATCTTGTGCGCCTACCTGGCCGAATCCTCCACTGGTAAAGCCCGCACCTATTGGTACCTTTTCGGCGCGGCAGCGGCGGGATTCGCCACCTTGGTCAAGGGACCGGTGGGCTTTATTATTCCTCTGCTTGTAATCACTGTTTTCAACCTGACCGAACGCCGGCGCGGATGGGCCGGACGCGGTTTCTCGCCCCTGAATATATTGGTTTTTCTTGCCGTCGTGCTGCCTTGGTTTATCGGACTTTCACGGCAACGCCCCGACTTTCCCTATTATGGTCTCGTTGAAGAATCGTTCCACCGTTTCACGACGACCAATACCTTTCAGCGGGGCGGTCCCTTTTATTATTATGGCTTGGTACTGCTCGGAGGGCTCTTCGCTTGGAGTATCCTTCTGCCGGAAGCCGTGGCCCGAACCTGGCGGAATCGCTCGAAACTCGTCCCGGCGGATCGACTTTTTATTGTCTGGTCGATTGTGGTTGTGCTTTTCTTTTCCATCTCAAAATCAAAGTTGCCTCATTATATTCTCACCGTCTCCGTAGCGCTCGGAGCCTTGACCGCGCGGCTCTTTGTGGCGGCCTTGCAGAATCGAAACGGGGAAGCCGCACGCCTAATTTATCGCGGCCTGTTGTTTTTGACGTTTTTCAGCGTTGCCCTCGCCGCGTTTCTCTCCCTTGAGCTTTTTCATCCCGGTGCCTATGCCCGGCTAGGAATTCGCGGCAGTGAATTTAAGCGGTTGACCCTTCTTTTCATTCCGTCGGCCGGTGTTTTGCTCTCCATTGCCGTGATGGCCGCGCTCGCATTCTGGCAGCGCGATATCCGGATCGCTTTCGCGACCTTTCTCCTGCTGCCAGTGCTTCTTTTGACCGCTGATTTTGGCGGGCTCCTGCATTACTCGGAGGCGAGTTCGTCTCGCCAGATCGCGCATGGCATCCCTTCCCTGCCCCCGAATACGGACGTGGTCTGTTTTCAATGTTTCCCCTGCGGATTACCCTATTATCTGACTCGAAACGTCACTCTCGTCAGTAAGGACGGGAGCGAGCTGACCAGCAATTATGTGACGTTCACTTTGAAAAAAACGACGGACTGGCCGCAGACCATCATTCCGCTCGAGAATTGGGACCATTGGCTAACCTCGCGTGACCAGCCGTTTTATCTGGTGGCGGACCGGGCAGAGCATAATGCACTGGTTGCCTTGGCGCAGGAAAAAAAAGCGAGCATCCAGGAAATTGCACCAGGCTGGTGGGGGGCGATGATCGCGCCTGCAAACTGATATGTGCGGCGTTTGCGGCATAGCCTTCCAGGGGCAACCCTTCGATCTGAAACGGGCGACGGCCCGAGTGACGAGCATGGTTGAGGCGCTGGCTCATCGGGGGCCCGACGCCTCGGGAACATCCATTGGCACCCAGGCTGCCGTCGGGGCATCCCGTCTGGCGATACGCGGCCTCGATTCAGGCCAGCAGCCGCTTATTGACGCGAAAAGCGGCGTCATGGTCGTCTGCAATGGCGAAATCGATAATCATCGCGAACTTCGCCGCTGGCTGGAGAGCCGGGGAAGATCCGTGGCCCAGAAAACCGATATTGCGGTCATTCCCGATCTTTATCTTGAGTTGGGTGAAAATTTTGTCGAAAGACTGGTCGGTGTTTTTGCGATTGCGATTTGGGACCCCAAAAAGGAAGAGCTCCTGTTGACCCGGGACCGGGCCGGTGAACGCCCGATTTTTTTCACCATCAGTGACGGTGTAGTGCAATTCGCCACGGAAGTGGCCGCCCTGGTTGGGGAAAGCGGAGCGACCTTTACCCGCTCAAAAGAAGCGATCCATGAATACATGACGATCGGTTGTCTGGCCGCGCCGAGCTCGCCCTATCTGGAGGTTCAGAAAGTGCGCCCGGGCGAGCTGGTGACGATCAGCACCTCTGGCGTCCAGCGACGACGCTATTGGACGTGGGAAATCGGAACGGTGAAAAAAGCCGTCCCGACGAGGGACGCATTCGATGAAGTTTTCCGTGAAGCGGTGCGCAGCCAAACCGATATCGACGTGCCTTTTGGCATCTTTCTCAGTGGCGGACTTGACTCCTCGCTGATCGCCGCAGTGACGCGCGATCTTCGTCCTGAAGTTTCATTCCCGGCCTACTCGCTCCGTTTTGAGGAGAGCTCATACGACGAGGGCCGCTTTGCCCAGCAGATTGCGGAGAGCCTCGGTCTCAATCCCATTTCCGTTTGGGTCAACCCGATGGACCTGCCGACCACCCTGGCCGATCTCGTGGCCCATGTGGGCGAACCTCTCGCGGATCCCGCGTGGATACCTACCGCACTGCTCGCCCAACGCGCGGCGCAAGATGTCAAACTGGTCTTGGCCGGTGAAGGTGGTGATGAGCTTTTCGGCGGCTATCCCACCCACCTGGCCGCCAAATGGGGAGAGAAGTGGGCGCGGCTCCCTCGCAGCGTCCAAGCCGCTTTTCGTTTTTTCATCCAAAAATGGCCGGTGAGTGACAAGAAAGTCACCGTCTCATTTCTCCTGAAGCGCTTCGTCGAAGGGATGCACCAGGACGGCATCGCGCGCCATTTGCTTTGGAAGGCCAACATATCCCCTTCGGTGATGTCGCATCTCGGGATGTCCGCTCCATTACCGCAAATGCTGGAAACCTCAACCGGAGAACTGCTCGACGATCTTCAGCGTGTCGATTTGAAGATTACCCTGGCGGAAGGCCTGCTCACTAAATCCGATCGCGCGGGGATGCGCTCCGCCCTGGAAGTGCGCGCGCCTTTCCTGGATCAAAGAGTCATGGAATTTGCGGCCACGCTCCCAGTGGACTCCCGGGTCAAGGGGCTCACGACCAAGGTATTCTTGAAGAAATATGCCGAGCGGTATCTGCCCCACTCGATTATTTATCGCAGAAAACGGGGGCTTTCAGTTCCTCTTTCGCTCTGGCTGCGCGGCCCGCTTTATGACTGGGCGCTTTCCCGCGTTAGCAGTGAGCGCCTGGAGCATGTCGGCATCAACGTCAAAGCCGCGGTGGAATTATTGGAGGCACATCGTCGACGCGAAGCCGATCACGCACGCGCCCTCTGGACTCTCATTGTGCTTTGCGAATGGCTTGTCTGGGACGAAACCAAGATTTACGGAACTCCGCAAGATTAGCAGCTCTCGAAAAAAATCTACGGCGCGGGCTGGACCGAAACATCATCCAGATAAACCTCGCCCTGGCCGTTGAAGGTGATCGTAAAGTTGGTTGTTCCAGATTCATGCAAGGCGTCTTTTTTTGACTGAGTCGCAAAGGTATATTTGAAGGTACTATCGAAAAAGCTCCATGAACTACCCGCGCTGACCGGTTGAGTGGCGCCCGGCGAACCATCGATATGCAGCCCATCGTCTTCTCCCGGTTCGTTCCTGTAACCGAATAGTGTGCACTTCAGGTTCGAAATCTGGCCGGTAGTACGAATCCAAAAACTAACCCGGTAGGGCGTGTTTTCCGTTGTCGGAAACGTTGTCGTGCATTTGATGATATGCGTGTCGTCAAAGTAGGCGTCAGCGCCTGGATTGTAGCTATCGAGAAAGTATTTGGTCCCAGTGACCGGAAAGACGTAGTAGCGAAGCGCCGATTTTAAAGGAGTGCCGGAAGGAGGTGCAAACCCTGGTTGCACAGTCGCGTTCGTGGTGACAAGGAGTTCATCCACGACACCGTACGGTGATCTCAGGGTCCAGTCTTTGGGACGCAGGATTTTCGGGTATGGGTTGGTGCCGTGAATGGGCACGGGATCGCCAAATTGCGGAGCGCCCAGTTTGCCGGTGTTCTGCGCGTAAAGAATATCGCCGGCTGCGTTGGTTATGATCAGGTTCGGAAGCTTGTTTCCCGTCAAATCGCAAACGGTGACCGATGTCATATCCCCGAAATCGTCTTTGCTCCCAAGCTTGATTTGCTGTCCCGGAGCGAAGGTGGGAACAGGCTGCTTGGGATCTTCGCTGGTATTGAGAAAGAGTGTGATGTGACCGGTTCGGTCCCCGCAGATGATGTCCGGCTTGCCGTCATTGTTCCAATCGACCACCTGGGGGGTTAGATCTTCCAAGCCCATGCCCGGAATGATCTTGGCCATGCCATTTTCGTTGAAAAGCGGACTACCTCGCCCTCCTTGATTTTTAAACATGAAAATGCTGTTAGCAGAGTAACTGCCGTCACCCATGATCAAATCGAGGTTTCCAGTTCCAAACCAGTCGTAGAGACAAGGGGAAAGATAATTGCACCAGAGCAGCCCGTCTGTGTGAGTGTTGATTACAAAATCATGTAGATGACTGGGGGTGATTTTGAATTGAGGTTGCTGCGTCGACCCCAGGTTATGAACGTAAAATAACTGTCCTTTATAAGTGCCGACAACGAGATCAAGCATTCTGCCATCGCCGGAAAGATTAACGAGTTGTGCTTTGGGAATGATATTCTCCGCTCCGCCACTGAAGAATTCATCCTTTGACTCCGCCGCGGAAACTCCAAACCAAACAGGGATGAGTTCGCCTTGGGTAAATTTGGGATTAAGGGCTGTGCCGCTGTTGGGATAAAACCAAAAATAGCCGTAGGCATCGGAGATGACCAAGTCGGGCAAACCGTCTCCGTTAAGATCGCCAACAGCAACACCCGGGCCAAACTTTGTTGGCTTCACCTCACCAGCATCGTTGACGGCGGGCTGCATGCCCGGAGTTACCGCCAAAACACCGGTGGAGGAGACGCCCGCCCACGGATTATCAGCCTCAGTCGCATTGTCAAAGTTACTCCGTAAAAGATCTTCGGCCGACAAGGGCTGCAGAACGGCAATCAGGCCGATCAGTATGGCCCAAAAAGATTTCCACCGCGCCCGGCTAAAATCACTGGCTCTTTCCGTTGTGATGTAAAACTCCAAGACTCGGTTTCCCTTAAGGACAGAAGAAATTGATAACCCCACGACTAATCATTCCAAAATGAAGGAAACGATTCAATCAACATCCGCTTACCCGTGCAATTATTCCAATGACTCCCTGGAAGCGAATCGCAACCGAAGAAGGCGGTCGCACCTTTAAGTTTAACCGGTTACCAGCTTGATCCGTATGTCCCGATAGTCTTCGTCCTCGGCGGAGTCATCCCAGGCAAAGACGACAGGCCCGATTCTCCGTCCTCGAGAGGGAACCCAGGGAAGATTGGCGTTCGGGTTGCTGCGCTTGTGCCAGCCCACCAGGGTCAATTCATATTGGCTGGCCTGCGGGGACAGAACCAGGGCTTGGGGGCGAAGAATATAGCTTCCCATCTGTTCTTCAATCCGTTCTCCGTTACGATAGAGGACCACCGCCTGCTCCCAGGCGCCATCAAAACTGGCGTAAAGATAGACATTCGTTTCCGCAGGGATGACGAGTGAAAGGGCGGACGTATCGGCAAGAAACGAGGCTATTCCTTCAGGATCAAAATGAGTGGACATAGGAACTTGAGCATCGCCGCTGAGCTCATTTTGGCGAGCAAAAAAGGGTTACAAATGACTGTCACGCGCCAGATCGCGGGTCAGCTTGGTCTGCCGAGCCAGTAGCTCACGGTAGAGCTCAACCTGTGCCTTTTGAGGCTCTGCCCTTTCATCTTCCTGAGTTTCAGCGAGTTCAATGCCCCAATCGACAACGCTCTTTCCCGTCTCGATCACAGCCAGCGCCTGAATGGCCGCGCCGAGGGCTGCTCCCTCGGGGCTGGTCATGGTAACCACAGGAACGCCAAAAATATCGGCGCAGACCTGGCGCCATAGGCAACTCCGACTCCCGCCACCGGTTAGACGAATTTCGCGCGGTGTGACGCCGAGCGCAGCAAGGCGTTCCAATCCATAGGCCATCCCAAGGGTCACACCTTCCATCGTTGCCCGGGCGAGATGCCCTGGGGTCAGGTTGCGGGTGGTCATCCCGTGCAGGACGCCGCTGCCACCAGGCAAGTTGGGTGTCCGCTCGCCCTGCAGGTAAGGTAGAAAAAGTAAATTGTCCGAGCCGGCAGGGATTGCCGCCGCCGCGCGCTCGTATTCATCATGCTGCCAATTGAACAGCTTTCTTACCTGTTCGGTGGCCACGGTGACGTTCATCGTGCAGAGCAAGGGCAGCCACGCGTCGGTACTGTCGCAGAATGCCGCAATTTCTCCCTCAGGATCGATGACCGGACGATCCATGCAGGCATAGAGCGTTCCCGATGTCCCGAGGCTGGCGGTGACGCAGCCAGGCCTGACGTTGCCGGTGCCGATGGCACCCATCATGTTATCGCCACCACCCGCACTGACGAGGACACCTTTCGGCAGCCCCCACTTGGCCGCCAACCCGGGCAGGAGTTCCCCTGCCGCCTGGCGTGAGGACTTTAGTTCCGGAAACAATTCGATCAGGCGCGGGTCAATAAAATCAGTCACCTGTTTTGACCAGTGGCGGCTCCGGACGTCCAGCAGCGCCGTACCCGAGGCATCGCCATACTCCATGCTCAAACGACCCGTAAGCACGAAATTAAGATAATCGTGGGGCAGCAAAACATGGGCCAGTCGCTGAAAATTCTCCGGCTCGTTTCGCTTCAACCAGAGGATCTTGGGCGCGGTAAAGCCGGGCAGAATGGCATTGCCGACGAGATCGATGACTCCTCTCACGCCGCCGAAATGACGCGTGATCTCCTCACATTCGCTCACCGTGCTGGTATCGCACCAAAGCTTCGCGGGGCGGATCACCTGCTTCCGAGCATCCAGCGGGACGAAGCCGTGTTGCTGGCCCGAAACGCCGATGGCGCGAACCTCGGAAGCGCGCGCGCCGAGTTGACTCGTCGCTTCACAAACGGTCGCGTCGAGAGCATCAGCCCAGGTCGCCGGGTGTTGCTCCATCGCGCCGGCGGGCAAGCCTGGCAGAACATCATATGACCGGCTTGCCTGCGCCAACACTCGCCTGGTCGCGGAATCGAACGCAATCGTCTTCGTGCTTTGCGTTCCGCAATCGATGCCGAGGGTGATGGCCATGGCGTCTCAAAAAAATCGGAATTAACCGTGCAGGTAGGAATTCAGGAGGTTCTCGAGATATTCCTGCCGACCGCTACGTGGAACCGGTTCGCCGAGTTTTTTGAGCGCGAGCTTTTCCAATTCCTTGAATCCAATCTTGCGTCGTTCGATCTCACGACCGTAATCGGAATCGTAACTGGCGTAGCGTTCGGTGATGAATTTTTCGAACTTGCCTTCGGCCAAAATCTTTCGCGCCAACTTGAACGCGAGCGCGTAGGCGTCCATCCCACCGATGTGCGCATGGAACAGGTCCTCCGAATCAATTGAGGGACGGCGCAACTTGGCGTCGAAATTAAAGCCTCCCAAGCCGAGCCCGCCCGCGCGCTGGATCGAGAGCATCGCCAGGGTCAATTCCTTGACGTCAGTGTTGAACTGGTCCGTGTCCCAGCCAAGCAGAAGGTCGCCCGAATTGGCGTCGATCGAGCCGAGCATTTTGGCCGCAGCCGCAACTTCGATTTCATGCTGAAAGGTGTGCCCCGCGAGCGTGGCGTGATTCGTCTCGATGTTGAACTTGAAGTTTTTGTCGAGACCGTAGGTGCGCAGAAAAGCGATGCCGCTGGCGACATCAAAATCGTACTGGTGCTTGGTCGGCTCCTTGGGCTTCGGCTCGATCAGGAACTGTCCCTTGAATCCGATCGCCTTGGCATAATCGACCGCCATGTGCAGGAAGGTCGCAAGATGATCCTGCTCCCGCTTGAGGTTGGTATTGAGCAAGGTTTCATAACCCTCGCGACCACCCCAAAAAACATAATTTTCCCCGCCGAGCGCCTTCGTCACGTCGAGGGCTTTCTTGACCTGCGCCGCAGCGTAGGCAAAGACATGGGCATCGGGATTCGTTGCCGCCCCACACATATAACGCGGATTCGAAAAGAGATTGGCCGTGCCCCACAGAAGCTTGATGCCCGTCGCCTTTTGCAGTTGCTTGGCGTGAGCCACGATGGCATCGAGATTGCGATTCGACTTCACCAGCGTCGCCCCTTCAGGAGCGATATCCCGATCATGAAAGGCGTAGAAAGGCGCCTGAATCTTGGTGAAAAATTCAAACGCCGCATCCATGCGCACCTTTGCGATGGAGAGAGGATCTTTCCCTTTTTCCCAAGGACGCTTAACCGTGCCCGGCCCGAATGGATCGGCTCCCACGCCGCGAAACGAATGCCAGTAAGCGATGGAAAAGCGAAGATGATCTTTCAGCGGCTTGCCGTCGATGATCTCCGCAGGATTATAATGTTTGAAGGCGAGGGCTTTCCCACTGGCGGGGCCTTCGTAGCGGATGGTCTTGATTTTGGGAAAATGCGTCTTGCTCATAGAATAAAGGAAATGGGGCGGACGTTACTCCATCGTCTGTAACTCTTTGATCAGGGGGATGGCGACGGAAGAAGACTCGATCGAGAGCGTGGTGTTGAGGATCTGACCACTGGGATCCAGATGCGTTTTCTCACGCACAAAGTAGTTTTGCCCGGCCTGGACGTCCAGCGACACCTGGCTCGACTCGCAGCTCACCGTGTGCTTTCCCGGGGCCAGGGGTGAGTAAAGATACGAACTTGAGGAGACCATCCCGAGAGCCTGGCCGTCGAGGAAGACCCGGTGCGAATTGTCCGCACGAATCAGGCTGCCTTCCTCGAAAATATAAAGGCCGGCCATGCCTGCTTGTGGTTTGAAGGAGTTGGCGGCCAACTGATTCTGATTGGTCTGGGCAATTTGAGCGGCCTGACTGGCTCCCCCGGACGTGGTGGAGCAGGATGTCGCCAGAAGAGGTGAAACGAGGAGGAAAATGAGGCGAAGATAGTTCATCTGATACTATTGAGAGAAGCCGAACCGGTGGCACTCGTCGAGAAAGAATGAAAAATGAGGAGAGGCCTTGATCGATTGAGCGAACCGGAAAAATCATTTGCCGGAATGTTTGCGTTAACTAACTTTAGTTGTTGACAGCCATCTCTTTTGTTGGCACAACATCGGAACATGGACCAAACAACGGCGAACCATTCCCTGTGGCGGCGGACCGGCGGCGAAGTCTCCCTGCCGGAGGTTCACCGCAGCATCGTCGTCCCCAGCGGGGCATCTTTCTGGAAAAAGATGGCCGCTTTTTCCGGCCCCGGTTTTATCGTCGCCGTCGGCTACATGGACCCTGGCAACTGGGCGACCGATTTGCAGGGCGGCGCGCAGTTCGGCTTCCTGCTCCTCAGCGTCATCCTGATCTCCAATTTCATGGCGATCCTGCTCCAGCATCTCAGCATTAAGCTCGGAATTGCCACGGGACGCGATCTCGCCCAGGCCTGCCGCGACCATTATTCCAGACCGGTGGTCTGGTTTCTCTGGATTTTATGTGAGATCGCCGTCGCCGCGTGTGACCTGGCCGAGGTGGTTGGTTCGGCCATCGGCCTCCAGCTTCTCTTCGGCATACCGCTGGTCTGGGGCTGCCTCATCATGTGCGCGGATGTACTGGCCGTGCTTTATCTGCAAAATAAAGGCTTTCGCTACATCGAGGCCCTCGTCGTCACCCTGATTGCCACGATCGGCGTCTGCTTTGCGGCGGAATTATTTTGGGTCAAGCCGAGCCTGACCGGCGTCATGCTGGGGTTCGTCCCCAGCCTGGAGATTGTGAAGGACCCGCAAATGCTCTATGTCGCCATCGGCATTATTGGGGCGACCGTCATGCCGCATAATCTTTACCTCCATTCCTCGATTGTACAGACCCGCAAATTTGAACAGACCCCGGCAGGCAAGGAAGAAGCGATCAAGTTCGCCAGCATTGACTCAGCCACGGCGCTGATGTTTGCCCTCTTCATCAACGCGGCCATCCTGATTCTTGCGGCCGCGGCCTTTCACTGGTCAGGTCATGCGGATGTGGCAGAGATTCAGGACGCCTACAAGCTGCTCAGTCCCGTTCTGGGAGTAGGTGTGGCCAGCATCATTTTTGCCGGCGCCCTGCTAGCTTCCGGCCAAAACTCCACCCTCACCGGGACACTCGCCGGGCAGATCGTTATGGAGGGCTTTCTCAACATCCGGCTGACTCCCTGGCTTCGCCGCCTCGTTACCCGCGGCCTCGCCGTGGTTCCCGCCGTCGTGATCATGGGTTACTATGGCGAAAGCCATGCCACCGAATTGCTGGTCGGCAGCCAGGTGGTGCTCAGCATGCAACTTGGCTTCGCCATTTGGCCGTTGATGCGCTTTACCGATGATAAAACCAAGATGGGCGAGTTTGCCAATCGGACCTGGCTCAGAATCGTCGGCTGGACGACCGTCGCCGCCATCATTTTACTCAATGTCTGGTTGATCTTCACTACAGTTGCGCCAGATTCCATGCAAGGCCCCGTCTTTCATTTTCTGGGCTGGCCAACCCCAGCTTCTTAATCTGGAGAGCTTTCGTGTATACAAAAATTCTCATCCCCCTGGAAAATAGCGAGGCGGACAAAGCCATTCTCGAGCATATTCGCCCACTGGCCAAGTTAACGGGAGCCAGTCTTCTGCTCATGCACGTTGCCGACGGTTGGGTGGCGCGAAATTTCGAGCAACTCAAACTTGCGGAAAGCGAGGAAATGAAAGCCGACCGCGCCTATCTGGAAAGCGTCTCCAAAACGCTGGAAGCCGAAGGGTTTGAAGTCGGCCACGTCCTGGCCATGGGCGAACCGTCCGATGAAATCATCAAGTTCGCCCGCAAGCACAAGGTCGATCTCATCGCGATGTCCACCCATGGGCATCGCTTCATCAGCGACCTGCTCTATGGCAGCACGGCAGACAAAGTCCGGCATCTCGTCGATGTGCCGGTGCTTCTCCTGAAGGCCAGGTCTTTCTAGTCGCTGCCAGCGCCGGGTCCGCCTGCATTCAACCGCCAATAAAACGCAACCCAGCGTTAGCGGGAATGTCACAAATCCTCTTTAGTGTGGCGTGGAACAAAACAAGTTATTGCAATATACTTGCATCTGTGAAAGTCTTGCGAAATCATACCCCCGAGGAGAGAGAATGAAATCAAAAACATCCGCATCCCCAAACTCCAATGCATGGTTAACTGCAATGGCTTTCGTGCTTATCGGCTATTTTGCCGGCCCGGGCCATCTCCAAGCTCAAGCGACCACCGCCCCTACTTCCTCACCTGCGCTAGCCGCGACTCCGGACCCAAAGAACGCGCAAGCCACAACTCCTGCCGGCTTCTGGGGTCAGGATACCCTGACTGGCGACTGGGGCGGCTTGCGCAAAAAACTCGAGGATGACGGCTTCGCTGTTAACCCCACTTATACTTCGATCATTCAAGGCAATCCTTCCGGAGGCAAAAGCCAGGGTTTCGCCAATGACGGCCTCTTTAATGTGCAACTCGATTTTGACCTGGAAAAAATGACCGATGGAGACGTGACTGGCCTAACCGTTCACGCCAATGCCCTTTACATCTATGGCCCCAGCCTCTCTCAGGAATATGTGGGAGATTTCAGCGGCACGAACTTGATTTACGCTTACAACACCGTCCGCCTGCAAGAGCTCTGGTTGGAGAAATGGTTCCTGGATAAGCGACTGTCTCTCAAGGTCGGCAATATGGCGGTTGATACCGAATACTTCCAATCCTCCAGTGACGCGCTTTTCATCAACAGCACGTTCACCCTGGCCACCCTCATGGCCAATAACGTCCCCAATTCGCCGACCTATCCGGTGGCTTCACCCGGCGTTCGTCTCAAATTTTTACCCACACCTGAAACCTATGTCATGACCGGGGTTTACGGAATGGATAACAGCTCCAACCAGGCGACAACAAACAAGTACGGAACGCGCTTTGCCCTCACCGCCAGCAGCGGCATGTTCATCATGTCGGAAGCGGGTTATCTGCTGAACCAACAGCCGAACGACAAAGGCTTGCAGGGCACTTACCGATTAGGCTCATGGGTCCATACCGCCGATTACGATACATGGGGATCGCAGGCGGACAATGCCCTGGGCACCGGACCGCTCAAAAGCGGGGGATCCAATTACGGCGTTTACGGTCTCGTGGATCAGCAAGTCTATTCCCACGATGCACAATCCATCAGCCTCTTCGCCTGGGGCGGCGGGGCACCTTCCAATATCAATTTTGTCGATTGGTACTTCCAGGGCGGCGTTGATTTTACCGGCTTTATTCCAGGACGGGACAATGATGTTGCAGGCGTCGCCTTCGCTCGCTCCGATGTGAGCGGCAACTACAGCGCCAGCCAGGTTTTACAAGGCAATCCTCCTTCCACGGCGGAAAGCGTGCTGGAAGCTACCTACAAGGTGCAAGTCGCGCCCTGGTGGTCCGTGCAGCCTGATCTCCAATATTATTTCAACCCCAGCGGCGTGCAGGGTTCCTCCAACGCCGTCGTGTTGGGAATAAGCACCAATATTTCCTTCTGACCCAAAGAACCTGCGTTGCTGTGCCAGACTATTGATCGGGCTGGCGGGAAGCCGAGAGAAGTGAGAAGCCGTAAAAAATAAGGTCGATGCCGATAAAGGTTCCGATGACCCAAATGGCCGAACTGGGCCAGTGGACAAGAATCAGGATTCCCAAAATGATGCTGATGACGCCGCTGAAAATCAGCGCGCCGCGATGCCCCAGGTTGGGGTGAGATATGGCGAAGCCCGCCTTGAAAAAACCACCCACCAGAAAATAGGTGGCCATGATCAAGGTGATGACAACCGCGCCGGCCGCGGCATCAAAAATGAGCAAAATACCCATGCAGGTTGCCAGAACGCCCGCCAGTAATTGGACGGCAAAACCGCTCCATCCACGCTGCCAAAATGCATGAATCAAGCCCGCAATCCCCGATGCGGTCAGGAGAACTCCGAGGAAAAGCACGGAGAACAAGGTGACGGCCAACGGCGAGGCAATGGCGATCATGCCGACGAAAATGTAAATCACTCCCAAAAACAAGGACCAGCGCGAAACCGTTGAGGAAGCAGTCATGGCTGATCCTTATCGGAGAGCGGGACGATTGGCCAGCCCTTTTCTATTTTTCAGGTCGTCGCTTGACTGGCGCTTCCCAGCAGCGCCTCGATCTTGCCCAGTAGCCGGGGAAGATTGATCGGCTTGCTGTCAAAATCACCGCAACCCGCATCAAGCGCCTTTTTTTTGTCGGCACTCATCGCATGAGCGGAAAGGGCAAGGATGGGAATCGAGGCGGTAGTTGGGGACGCCTTGAGTTTTTTGGCCGTTTCCCAACCGGAAAGACTCGGCATGCTCATATCAAGAACGATGAGGTCGAAAGTCTGAGTCAGCACGGTTTTAAGGGCCTGGTGCCCATCCTCCGCCAATACCACCTCGTAACCGCTGCGAGTCAAACGGGTGGAAATAACATCACGGCTCATCTCGTCATCTTCAACAAACAAAATGCGTTTCATTTTCAATTTTATAGTAGAGGCGTCATCCGAAGGCTTGTCAGTAAAATACGCGGTAGCCTCCTCCAATCAAGTGACCTCAAGATGAATTCACTCTTGAACTGACGCGGGAAGGCTCTCCGGTTTCTGAGTTGAGCGTACCGGCACTTTCATCACGAAGGTGGTTCCTTGATTTTCGACGCTCCGGACGGAAAGTTCTCCGCCGAGCATTTCGCAAAACTGCTTCGAAAGACTCAATCCGAGCCCGGTGCCGCCAAACCGGCGGGAAATGGAGGAATCGGCCTGGTAAAATGACTCAAAAAGACGGGTCAACTGCGTTTCCGACATGCCGATACCGGTATCGGAAACTTCAAAGATGACCCAACCTCCATCCGGGCGAATCTCCTTTTTGATGTCGAGCCCGATGCTCCCACGGCTGGTGAATTTGGCCGCGTTGCCGATGAGATTGGTAAGGCACTGCCTGAGCTTGGCTTCGTCGCTATGCATCTCCCTGATTGCATTGTCGGCCGTAACGCTGAACTGGTTGTCGTTCTTTTTCATCAATGGCTGAACGATGCCGATGACTTCCGTTATCATCTCCGGCAGCGAAAACGTCGTAAGGAAGATATCCATCTTGCGCGCCTCGATCTTGGCCAGGTCGAGTATGCCATTGATCATTTCCAAAAGATGCTGCCCCGATTTGGCAATGCCCTCCAGACGTCGGACCGATTCGCTGAGCTGCCCAGCCTTCACATCTTCAATAAGAATCTCTGCATAACCAATGATGGCGGTGAGCGGGGTACGAAGCTCGTGGCTCATGTTGGCCAGGAAATCACTTTTGGCATTGCTCGCGGAAACGGCGGCGGCACGTTGAGTGTGCGCCTCGATCTGCGCTGCGGTGAGCAACTCCGTTTGTCTCAGGATCAAGGCCAGAAAATCAACCAGACGGGGCGGCTCGTTCTTCATCGTAACGACAAACGGGTCGTAAACATATTCAACCGGGCGCGCGAGACAAAGGATGGCTGCGTTTTGGATGGTGGTTTCCGCGGGCATCAGAAGCGGAGAAGTCTTCAATGTATCGAGAAAAGCAGTGATGGGCCGGGTGGAATAAATCTCAATGCCAAAGAGACGCCCGAGCCGCTGAAAAAGCTGGTTGCGCGCGACCATGCCGCAAAAACCCTTTGCATCCATCACAATGACGCCGGGCAAGGAAGGGTTCTCCTCAAAAAGCCGCGCCACATCCCGGCCGATGGTATCCGCGCTGACCTGGACGCCAAAGCACGGCAGTTCGAGCACCGTGACATCCTGGGTAACGATAGGATTCATGGTCTCATTTTACCGGGCAATTGTTTATTCGACCACCGCCCGCAACGTACGATTTTGTTGCGTGACTCGCTCAGCCAGGACGCGGACCATAAATTCGTGAAAGGCCGAAGCAAGGACCGGGTTTTCCTCCTCCATTTTGTGCAGGGCCTCGGCATCGAGCCGGTAAACCGTGCAAGGTTCCTCGGTCACAACGGAGGCGAGCCTCTGCTGATCCAGGTAAAGACCAATTTCGCCAACCACGGTTCCCGCACCCATGGTGCGAATGCGCATGGCTCGGCCGTTATCGAGCTCGACGATGACCTTGACCTTGCCCGACTCGATGAAAAAAAGCTCGTGGGAAGGATCGCCCTGAAGCACGAGATAATGATTCTTTCCCACCTCTAGCCGTTCCATGTACTGGAGTAATCCGCCGGTATCGACCCGCCACGGGTGAAAATCCTTCAGGATTTGCGGCAGACTCCTCACCTCCTTTTGGTCCCCGGCAAGCTCCTTTTTGAGGATATCGTTTTCGCACCATTCGATGCTGAAGTCCCGATCGCGGAAAAGCCGCACCTGGCCCGGCCCTTCATTAAACAGCCCGGCCTTGCGGAAACTGTCCTGAATGCCAACCGGAACAGAGGCGGCCAGAATGATAAAGCCCTCCTTCTTCGCCAGGCGCGAGAGCTTGGACATGCTGAGAATGCCCGAAGTATCGAGCCCACTGACATGATGGAAATCCATGATCACATAGGCCAGCCGCGGTAAGTTGGGGTCGGCCTGCCGCTCCCGAATGGTGTTGAGGAGATTATTGGCGCTGCCGAAAAAAATAAAACCCTTGAGCCGCAGGATATGTATCCGGCCGCCCAGATTATCAAGCAGCCGGGCCTCGAGCGGCGAACGATCCACCGAACTGTGATGGCTGTCACCGGAAAGCATGCTGCTGATCACATTCACGCTGCTGTACTTCAGCACGAACATCACAGTGGCGATGATAATTCCGGCCGCAACTCCCTGCAGATACCCCGCCACCGCCACAATGGCCAAAATGAGAACGACTAGAAAATAGTCCTCACGGATCAGGCGAAAAAAAGCATCGTACCCCCACTCAGTGAGGAACGAAACACCGTTGTAAACAAGAATGCCTCCAAGAATGAACTTGGGGATGTAACCGAGCAGACCGGTGCCGAAAACAAGCAAAAGAAGACAAATGAGGGCAGAGAATACACCGACTAAACGACTCCTGACACCCATCCCCAGCGGAAGAGACGAGAGGCTAAGCGATTGAAAACCGATCATGCCGCCGGAAAATCCGCCGAAAAGATTGGCCAGTCCGGCCGCCCGAAGCTCCTTGTTCAGGTCGATCTCCTCGTCGGCAGCCAGTTCAAGTGCGGAGGTGTTCAGCAGGATGGAAACGATACTCGTGAGAAGAAGTGCAATTACGGTGCTGTACTGATTCACGACCTCACGCCAGTCAGCCTTGAGCAACGAGGGAAAGGTCTGAATTTGAGTCAATCCCGAGTCAGGCGGAGCATTGAGAATCCAGCCAAATTGACGCGCATCGGCCAGGGTATAATGACACAAATTCAGCCAGACGTAGAAACCCACGACTGCCGAAAAAACGAGTCCGGGCAAAGTCAAAAAATGCCGGGTATACCTGACGGCAATGTAAGTGATTGTTCCAAAGAACCCGCACGGCAACCATGCCATGATTGTACCCGAGGCAATCATATCCTCGAGAGAGAGCAGGGAAAAGGATTGGCCGCTGATCACACGGAACGACCCGGTCAGCAACAGCCATCCGGAGCCCGCCAAAAATCCTCCTATGACCGGATAGGGAGTGAAACGAACAATGTTACCGAGCTTGTAAGCTCCCAGAAAGAAAAGACAAAGGCCGACAATCAGCGCGCTCGAAGCAATCGCGGCCAGAACGGTAATCCCAATTCTTTCCGGGTCGTCGCCACGCATCTCATGAATTATCAATGTCGCCATCAGCGCGACAATCGGTGCGACGCGGTCCTGCGGAATGGCGATCGTCCCTGGGTAGGAACTAAAAATCGCCATGAAAATTCCCATGATCACGGCCGTCAACAGCATCAGGCTGGTTCCCTCGCCCGCAAAACCGCCGATTGGATCAACAAAAATGAGGGCGACAAATGAGACACTGAGGACAACCGTCATCATCGCCACCACCGATGAGGTGATCAGGCTGGCCAAAAGCTTGTTCGGGGTAACTTCCTCGCGAACAGTTTTCCAAAAATTCTCCGCACGAGCAGGAACAGACATGGTATTGGTTTCGAAACGGATTGATCCATCATTGATCCATTTCTGCTTGTACTCAAACAGTCCGCTGCCCTCGAATCAAGTGGAAGTCTCTTATATCCACCAGCTTTCCCGCAAGTAATCCTTTCGACACATCAACGCCATCAAAACGACACGGGGTTGTCGATTGCGAACACAGTACTTAATTCGAGTAGACGTCTCTCAAAAATGTATGGTCGCTGTTAACGCAAGTGTCTGCGCACTCACCCTAACCGAACTATTTGAATACTCTCCGGAAAGCAAGCCTCTCCCGTCTACGTTTTAGTGTGGCCGGGAGATCATACTGATAGGCCAAATCAACTTCAATAGCTCAGTGTCGTTTGCGCTATCCTCAACAATTAGGATTTGAATCGGCTCGGACATGCATTGCAGTTATGACGAGCTGGCAAAAAATTATTGGTTGCCCGGGTCGGGAGGCGTCGCCTTATCGCTCGCTTCGGCCAGGGCACGGCGGACAGCCGGGATAAGTCGAGAGAGCCTGTTTTTAGGCACATAATCGGTGGCTCCCATTTGCAAGGCTTGAGCGGCCGTTTCCTCGTCCATATTTCCAGAGACAAAAATAAACGGAATCTCTGGCTTCAGGGATTGGGCGAGCTCAAGAGCATGGAGCCCGCTAAACCCAGGAAGAGCGGAGTCCGACAAAATCAGATTACACTCGGAACGCTCCAAAGCTTCCAGCAATTGAAAACGTGTTTCCGCCCGCTCGATCTTGCATTGCAGACCTGCCGCCTGAAACATGAACTGCACCAATTCCGCGTCCTGCCCACAATCTTCAAGATAAAGGATATGCAATAATGTCTTCAAAGACCCTCCGTTAAAACGAATCCATATCGGCCAGTGATAAACCTAGCCTTCTGACCACCATTTGCAACCGTGTGGCACTTCAGTCAATCATTAATAACTTAAAGGCCCTAAAGATTCCTGATCGCATTTACCTCCAAAATCGTGCTCCCTTCTCCTAAAAAATTAGAGAGCTTCTCTGGAAAATCTTCTTAGTCCTGCTTCCAGCAGAATAGAGCAAGAGCCGCTTATCAGATTTGAACTGATGACCCGCTCATTACGAATCGGGATTTTATACTCTAGTGGATTCAGTGTAGCCGTTCCGTAGCCGCACGCCAAATCTTTTCAGTCGGAACTGACGGTCTTAGCAATCGATCTGGTACGGATGCCTGCCCCCTTCGCGCTTCACCTTGAGCGAAAGTAAGGCCATGACAACTGGGGCGTAAATCATGAGAGCGGCGGGTCTGGCAGTTGGGACGACTGCTCAGGCCTTTAGTTCTGAAATTTTTCAAACTGCTCGACCATCTCGATGTGGCCGCAAAGCTTATCGATCAGCGAATCAAATTCATGTTTGCTTCCACTTCGGGCGTGAAGGCGATCGCTCAGATCGGCAAAAACGGATTGGAGCGACGGGAGAGCGTCTTTGAACTTGGGCGAGAGATTCGCGTAATGGTTGTCGATGAGCTGCTCTCCCCGGATACGCTCGCTCGGCTGGAGGCCTTGTCGATCACGCAAATAATGTTCAAGCAACGTGCGAGCATGATAAAAGCCAGCGTATAGGTCGCCTTCCGCGACGGCGTCGTTGGCATTTTCTAGAATGGCAACAAGGTTCTTCTTCAGTTTCCGCGTCGCTTGCTGCTGTTTGCGGGGTGCGAAACCGCAAAGGGTGAGTTTGCAACCGCGACGGCGCACGAGAACACCGTGGATCTGATCCCGGCACATGACACAGCGATAGTAGATTAGGTAAAGCTGTTCCCGTTTTCCTCCGGACAATCTAGGAAATGGGTTGCCAAGTCCCGGCCTGGTGCTCGATGCGTGGAGCGCTTCAAATGAGGCCTCTCGCTTGCACTTGCCGCAGTAGAGTTGAGCCGAGGGAGCGATGAAGCATATCTCTCGGTCCAATAGCGGCGTCTCAAGCGGCTGTGAGAGTCCTTGGGAGGCCATTACGATAACCGACTGCTCCTTTTGATCGTCGCTGATATGGAGCGTTTTAAGTCTCCATGGACGATGCGGCACTTCGGCCAGCACTGCCGCTTTGCGCTTAGCCCACATTTCCGCACTTTCTATTCTGATCTTATCGATCTGTTTCTGGGTAACGCCGCCCTTGAAGCGCTCGGTCTCGTAATGCTTCTTGATCAGTTCACCAATAGATTCGAGTTCCTTTTCGACCGGCTGCACGTCGATTTCTACATTTTGGTACAGCGTCTTTGTCTCAACCAGAAGCCTGAATGCCGCCTCGATTTGTAGCCGAGTGGTACGCTCCATTGTCGGGGATTCTTCCCGTCCTGGAAGTACGCCCTGAATTCCGATCTCTTCTTCGTAGCTCACGGCGTCAGTCTATCAAGAGACTTGTGACCGAACCACCAATTCCTAACCCTTGATACGTCCAAAGCGAGTCGCGCTGGGACCAACCTCTTCGCCTGACTGCTTTTTCACGACAAAACCGGAGTTTTCGACCACGGGCGAATCCGCCAAAACCAGAGTGGAAATAACAACACTTCCGTCCTTCCCTGAAGCGATGCGTTGGGTGCTAAAACATACGTCCCAGGTCTTCGGATCGCAATCTAGCAGCTCCAAGCTACCGCCGTCTGGAAAATGTGGAAACGGAGTCGATGCAATGTACTGCGCCATGATGCCAATCTCTGGCCGGGCGCATTGAACGATCAGCATGTATGTTATGGGTTTCGGCTTCACATTCGGCACACTACACGATTATCCGCGGTTTTGTCGCGTGTTAAGAGCCGACCAAGATGGCAAGGCTTTTCATCTCCCACGACTGAATATAAGCAGTCGCCACATGCCAGATCCTTTCATTTGTCGTCCAGAGTTTTGCAGCCGACGCACAATGACTCATCGCCTGCGGAGCTAAAGCAGACACCTTTGCTCCACCTGATGACTGATCCTGACAATGGAAGCGGTCGGGAGAATCGACGGCCTGCCGGAAACGAATCTTCCAATTTGCTTGGAGTTCAAAACGGTCACGTCGCCTTCACCGGTCTGATTCACCCACCATCCGGGCAATGTCAGGACAGGAACCACCCAGACAGGCTCCCCAACGCTTTGTCCAAGCCACATCGAGAGGTGCTGGGCATTGCGTAGGGCTTGTTCCACCGGTCTCGCATCCTGCCATTCCGGGCAGATGAGTTTTTGCCCATCGTAATCGACGATATGGGAGGTTTTACTCTTCCCCTTTTTGAAGGTCTTCGTTTCAACCGAGTAAACGCCGCTTGGGCCGATGAGGACGTGGTCAATGTTGAAATCTCCGAACTGCAGGTCGTGGTAAATTCGGTAACTATCAGCGGCTAGCTGATTGAGATGATGGCCGACGGCGCGTTCTCCCGAGAATCCCAATCGGCATTGGCGATACTCATGGAGGGTGCTTCGCAACTTCCATCCCGCGACGACCGAGAATATTGCTGAGATGAGGAGCAGCAAGATGCCCGCCGGCATCGAGATATGCGAAGTGGTTACCGAGATGATGGCCAGAAACATGGGAGCCAGCAGATAGAGCAACCGCATCATCATCTGCTCGTTCAACTCTTCGATCCTAACGCGCAGCCATTCTCCAGGTGGACGCAATCCACGGTCTGTCAGTGGATCCTTCTTGCGCTTGTTTTCGCGCTGGAGAGCCCAAAGCAAATAGGCGAGAACGATTCCGGGAGGGATGGCCATCAGTAAGGCCCAGGGCTGAAAAGTCATTGAAGAAAGGACGCTATTGTTCCGTTAAGGTCATTTTATTCATGCCCCATATTCCTGGCGATCGAAGTGCGGTGATTCATCACCTTATCGCAAACCTCGACATTAAAGCGAATACACCGTTTGTTGATGCGGACCACGGGAAGAACTTTTGCTCGAACCCATTTGAGCACGGTCTTCGGATGTGCGCTATATCGCACCGCGATCTCCTTCGTGCTGACGAGTAAGGTTTGCATTTGCTCCTGTAACAATCTCACACGCAGCCAATCGGTGTCTCGGTATTATTGGTAGTTTTTGGTAGTGCAGGTAATACCAAAAGAATTCTAACGGCTTGCGACAAAGCCAAAAGCGTCTGCGCCTCTTTAGAGCGAGACAATGGCCTGAAAGCGTTGCAAGACCAAAGGAGCTCTGGCCCTTGAGAGTGCCGACAAATGCCCGGGGAAGGCATCTTGAAAGTCAGAGTTGCCGAGAATCTCTCGAAACCAATTGGCAATGTAGTTGCGCACAGATTGAGGCGCATCGGTTACGTCAGCCACTATTGCAGCCTTCCCATCAACCAGGGTGATGATGTCCTCCAGATCATGGCTTCCGTAGTAATCTCCTTTGCCGCGATCCTTGAACGCCTCGAGTTTGGTGGCGATGAATAAGGCAGGAATAATCACTTTGGCTTGCTGGCCTTCTCCCAAGTCTTTCATTTCAGCGAGAGCCAATGCCTCAGGAAACCATTTAGAATTCATGCCGAGCGGGACTGGATCGGTGGGCATGATATCGACGCGGCATTGGTCCACAACCCACCGACAAATTGGTGCACCTTCCGAAATGTCGTGTTGGAATCCAGCGGCGCGCAGCCGCTCCTCCAGAGCGTAGTAATCCACTCGCGTCACAATTTCCACGATCACGTCGACGTCCTTCGTCGGTCTGATATCGGTCAAAGCTGGATCATCCACCAAGACGCAGACGACGGCTCCTCCGACAAAGGCGAAGGAAACATCTGCCGCTTGCAAACGTGCGGCGACGATTCGCATGGATTCAAGCGGCGTGGGCATGAGAGAGGCGTTTTCTAAGTTCGTCCTCGGCCAACTTACGTTCACGAGCCCGACCCGAACGAATGGCATCCACCAAGGCGAGATACTCGTAAAGCTCCGGATCGGATTTAGCGGCTTGGGGAGCCGAGGAATAAAGGGGTTCCAAAGCCTGGCCGCGAACCTTTCCTTCCGGATCAGGCCAAACAGGAGGAAGGTCGTCCGGCTGGAAATGTTCCGATAACGGCGGAGCTGCATGCGCGGTCGGCATTCCCCTTGAAACTGCGCCGAGCCTAGCCGGAAAGGCATATCGTACGCCATGCAGCAGGTAGTCTTGCAAGGGGCTGCGAAGCGGCCGTCTCGAGGCGGAATCAATCAATCCAGCCTCGATACCCCGCCTTACTGCAGCATGTATTTCTGAGGCGCTGATTTCAAGTTCTTCGGATAGCTGCGCGTAGCTCTTGCCTTCTCCTGAAAGGAGTAATTTCAGCAAAACAACAATATCTAATGACTTGGCTATCACTTAACTACGTTATTCGCGAATAGCGAATAAGTCAATTGTAAAGCCCGGGATTAGAAAGGGCACAGGAACTTTCCTGAAAGGACATTCCATCGGTTCATCAAGGATCCGCCATTTTAACTAACTGCAATTTTGGTGTCAGTTTTGGTATCACCAACTCCAGAGGTCCAAGAATAAAGATAACGAAGAAGCTAAAAGGCGTGAATTATAATCAAGCAACTCGCATTCTGACGTGAGGTCATAGACCATGTCCGCGAATAGTTCAATTTACCTACTATTGCCAGTTTAGCATCATGAGTGCACTACCCGCATTACAAAATGAGACTCGGCCTAACGTGCATAGCGCACTCATGTCCGACGGTTCGCATCTGCGGGAAACGCTAAATCGCCGCTCAAAAACCTTGAGCTTTATGCGACCGATCTACGACTTAGAGGCCAATAAGGGACGCTATCCAGACTTGGGGCTGGATCGTTTTGATACCTTCCGACTAATCGCCGCCATTCTCGACACCATCATTACATCGATGGGCGGCTTTCTGCGCGGAGCCTCTGTTGAGCAACTGATCGAGTCGGTCCATCTCCAAGTCCGACAGACGGACCCTTCTATAGACATCAAGACCGCAGACAAAATTACCAGCTTGCTCATTGATGGACTGACCAACGAAAAGGCTCGCGACTCGTTCCGCCTTCAATATCAGTTGGAAAGCCCCGACGGAAAACTGGAGTGGGCACCGCTCGTTTTCAAACTTGTTGAACTCAGAGATTTCGAGGGTACCGGGGACGGTCGATATGTTGCGACCGCACAAGCCATCAACATTTACCTCAGCAGCCTCAGCATAGAAATCGAAGGGCAGCAGGCGGCGGACGAAGCAGCGGTGCAACATTTTATCCGGCACGGCAAACTGCAGGAAGCGGAGTTGGCCGCACGCGGGGCCATGATGAGGACGATCGAATATGCGGAACGCCTACGCCGCATGATTCAACTCATCGAGCGTGGAGTGATGGATATCGATTGGGTGTCGGAGGTGCTTCCCAAAATGGACGAGGCGCGAAACCACGTCGCTGAACGCCTGGATGCCGAGGAAAGTATTTCCCAAGAGGCTGAGAAGAAGATGGAGGAAGCAGACGCTGATGGGCGTCGTCGTCTCGTTGCAATAATCGACCAGTTCAATAATGCGCGTTACCAGCATCAAGGTCTTTTCACGTTGCTGCTCCAAGCCAACACCCGGTTCATTGAAGAACATGCCGGCAGAAAATTTCGCTCGGCAGGCCTGGCGGAATATCCTCATCCCCATAACGAAGTGCTTAAACCCCTGCTGCGATTGTCCCTGGGTGAAGCCGATGAACTGCTGAGTAAAAATTGGTATGTAATGCATCCTCCACGCATCACGCCAATCGCGGACTTCTCTCTTCTCGCCAAAATACTCACGCGCCCGAAGCGCGATTATGATGAGCTGGGCAGCTCCTCTGGTCAGGTCGATCTTGAAGATCTTGGTGATGCCGATCCTCCCTTCTCCCAGGACATGTTCGATGCCGTCCAACGGGCGATCGACGAAATGCCCGAGACATTCCGCCTCAGCCAATGTCTAATGCTCATCGGTGAGACCGAACTCGATTGCGGCCAACTGGCTCTCCTAAAGATAGCTCGCTGGTACGAAGGCAACGACGACGAACCATCTGTCTCGGCCTGTGGTGATAAATTTCAAATAGGTCCTTACTATGGAGTGGACCTGGAGGTGCGCAAAAAATGAATACGCCCCTGGAGCTTACCGAGTCTGCCGTGAAGCTACTTCTTTTGGCCATGTCGCCGCGCCTTTCTCCGGGAAACAACGGTGACTATGGCGAGCTGTTTGACCAATACAGCAAGGATCCGGATTTTCGCCAGGTTGTGCAGGCAGCAGCTAGGGGGATGAAAATCACCATTTACTCCAGCTCTCCACAGCTCGGACTTGTCCTTCTGCCCATCGAGAACGGATTCTTTTCCCCGACTCAGGAGAGTTTCAAAAAAGGCATGCAGTTCCGGGAGCGGGTGGCCTTCGGAATCCTGCATTATTGTTTGGCAGCTTATGCGTTCCCAAGTCAGGAAGCATTGTCAGATGACATCGACGTGCTCGGGCCACGCATCGTCGTCAAAGACGTCGTTCGATTCACCAGGGATTTTTGCGACCAAATCAATGTCTCCGCCGGAGAGAAAGAAGCCCTTTCTGAGGAGATGATCGAGGGCTTTTCTCATCTTCTGTCGATGCGCGAGCGCGATGACGGTGGCATGAAGAACCTCACCACCATGCTGAAAGTCATTTTGGATAAATACGAGCGAGAGGGCTTGTTCGTCATAACCGAAGAAAACGGTGAGACCATTTATCGCACCAAGCCGCAATTCCGCGTCCAAGCAAGATTCATGATGCGCGAAGCGGAAAGCGGCCTGATGGAGCGCATGCAAACATTCCGCGCTCAAGAAACTACCAGGTAGTCGCCATGGCCAAACTTTGTCGCATTCACCTCGCCGGATTAGGGCAAGACGTTGCCCGCTTCAATCCCCTGACGATTGACCTGACGAATCACAAGAGGGAGCCCCAGGACAGTGTCATCTGGCTGCGCAATGGTGGTGGGAAAACGACTCTGATTTCCCTGCTGTACAGCATCTTCGTTCCTCGGGTCTCCGACTTCCTTGGCATGCGGACCCAGAAAAACGCAAAGTTAGAGGATTTCATCAGGCCAAACGACATCGGAGTTGTAGCCACCGAATGGCTTTTCTCGGGATCGAGCAGCCGCAGGATTGTTGGACAGATCGCCGTCTCGACCGCGCGTGAGCTAAAACGTACTTTCTTCAGTTTTTCCGAGACGGCGACGTTCTCTTTCGACTCTCTGCCCGTTACCGGGCTTTCATCGCCTGCTGGCTCGGTGGACCGCTTCATCGACGCCCTCAAGGATGCGATGGCTTCCGACCCGGCAATGGAACTGGTCCTCGTACCTAATAATCAAACCGAGTGGATTCGACACCTCGACCAGCTCGGCCTGGATTCAGATCTATTCAAAACCCACATCGTCATGAATTCGCAGGAGGGAGGGGCTGCGGATATTTTCAAAATCAAAACGGCTGAGGACTTTGTCCGCAAGTTCTTGGAACTAGCTTACGACGAATCCGCGTCGGTTGAGTTGGAGAAGAGTTTGGTCTTATTCCAGCAGAAACGGCTTAACGCTCCCCACTATCGAGCCGCCATTACCTACGGTGAGTCTTTATGCCGTCTCTTGGCGGTCTTTGTTCAGGATTTGGAAAAGAAGGGCCGTTTTCAAAAAGAATCGGATGACCTGGCCGTCGAGATGGCCTGCATGTTGACGGCCATCAATGCACATTTTTCAGATCTGAATCAAAAAGTCTTGGGGTTAGCGAAAGAATGCGAACTCATCAAAGAGACCGAAAGGGAGAAGGATGCGGAACGGCGACGCTTAAGGAACACATCCAAGGGCTTCAATCGCTACGGCAAGAAATTGCGCGTACAGGAGGCGACTGCTGAGCATGAACGAGCAGAAGCTACCAAGTCCGAATGCCAAAAGCGCGTCAGCCTCATCCGGGCGGCCAAATGTCTTCTTGAAGTCCGCCGGCGTGAGGCGCAGCAAAAGGCCCTCATAGAACAGCAGGACCGGGTACAGGCCGAAGTGAAGCCACTTCTGGACGCATTAAAGGTCATCGGTTCTCGCTTGGTTGCTGCATGGGATCGCCGCATTTCGGACCTACAAGCCGCCCATCAACTCACAGAAGAAGAGTTAAGGGCAGCCAGATCCGCAGTCAAAAAAATTGAGGGCGAAATTACCGACACAGAAGTCGCTCGCGCCGAAGCGGCCAAAGATCGCAGCACTGCCGAAACTGCCATCCGCAATTTCGAGGAAGCCCGTCGTCATCTTCAAAGTACAGGCGCTCTTTTAGAAGGAGAAGTCTGTGACGACGCGATGCGGCGTATACTCAACGCGATTGATGCCCACGAAGAATCGCTCCGCAAATTGGCAGAACGAGAGGTTGTCTTAAAGAACGAGAACCTGGCGACCAAGGCTGCGCTACAAGACGTCGATACCCGCAGCAACCAACACAGGGCCGACATCAGGGATGCGGAAGGCATTATCACGCGAGAAGACATCTCTCGTCAGCAAATTCTCCAGTTGCCCATCCTACGGGAGATCAGTCAGGGCGAAACTCTGGACTTGCACAACGCTCACCTTCATACCCAGGTCGAGTCGTATCGGGATTCGGCCCATACCGAGGTTGTCACACTCGGAGTGAAGGATGCCGAGGATAAGCGGGACGTTTTCTCTCTGGAAAAATCGGGTTTGCTCGCTCCTTCTGCCGATGTGGATGTCATTATGTCTCGCCTAAGAGGCTTGGGCATTAGCGCCCTCCCAGCCTATCACTGGTTGGCTGAGCACCATGTTGCAGCGGGTGCGATAAAGCAGTTACAGCGACATCCCTTGGCCCTGTCCGGCATCATCATCCAGAATGAACAGGATTATCTCCGCGCTCAAACCGAGGTGGACTCAGCAGATATCCGCTCCCCTGTTGCGCTGATTCGAGCACCCAAATCCGACGACAGTCAGGGAGGCGCAGAATTTTCCATTATCACGCCCTCACGGCTTGGGCTTTTTTCAAAGGACGAAGCGGTTCGGGATCGGTCGGAATTGGATGGACGACGAGAACAACGCTCCGTCGAAATTGAGAACTACCAAAAAGTTTTCGAGAAGACCGGGGAAGCACTGGTTAAAATCCGGACATTCACCTCTGAGTTCTCGAGAGGCCGAATGAAGCAGATCCATGAAGAATTAGCGGCGGCGCAGGAATTGTTGCATCAAGCAGAGGCGGAGACGAAACAACTCTCCCGTGATCTCGCCGACCAGGAAACAGAGAAGGAGTCTCTTAGAAACCAGAAATCAGCTATTCAGACCGAGTCGCAGAAAGCACAAGGACATCAACAAACACTGATTTCATTTTACCGCGATCACGACCAAAAAATTGAGGGGAACCGCAAAACCGCCTCCCTTGCTCGCCAGAAAGAGGAATCAGCCAAGCTGTCCCTCGTCGATCTACGATCGAGGCAAGGTGAGCTGGAACAATCGGAACGACGACTGAACGAAAAAGCGACCAGTCAGCATTCGGACTGGAACCTCGCGCGAAAAGAAAAGGACCGCCTTCCCCAACAGTACATCGGCGAACCCCAGCCCCGAAGCGATGAACGTCCCGAAGAGGTTTCACCAATTTTTGACGCCCAAGTCCAAGAGTACGAAGGCAAAGCCCAGCTAGGTGTAATCGAGGGACTGCTCAAATCATGTGGCAAGGAGCTTGGAGAAGCCAAACAAAGCTACGACCAAGCCGCCGCAAATCTTCCATTGCCCGCCGTGCAAGCTGCGGCAACATCCGCACAGATTGACCAGGATTTGTGCGATTCCGATTCCGCCTTGGATATAGCCAAGGGCAATGTGGTCGTTCTCGAGGGTGAACTGAGAACCGCGAAGCGAGAAGCCACTTCAGAATCAGACTTCAAGGCTGGCGAACTTCAGCTTGAACCCCATGAAGTACCCGCGACATCCGTCGATGCGTTTGCTCGCGAGAAGGCTTGTGACCAGGACGTCGAAAGGTTGTCGCTGGAAATCGAGTCCTCCAAAGAGCGGCACCAAGAGCTAGCTGGAAAGCAGAGCGACTTGGAAAAGGAAAGTGCTCGTTACGAGGGAATGGCCAAACGGTACGAAAATTTGTCGCCGACCGCAACTTCTGAGAGTCGGTTTGCTGGCTTGTTTTCCAAAGATGACGAAACAACGGAAGACTTTGTCCGCAGGCGCAGGCGCGTCGTCGGTGACCTTGCCGCCGTCGAAAAGAAGCTCGGAGAGAAGTACGATACGGAGATTGCCCCACTGACTGCGAACCCTGACCTCGACAAATATCGTATTCCGTTCCGAGAGACGCTTAAGCGCAGGTCACGGGCAGACTTTGATGCCAATGCAGCCGTTTACCTCCCGGATATCCAACAACAGATTGCCGCCTATCAGCACGAACTGGCGTCAGAAGAGCAGGAACTAAAGATTATCGTCGGACAGCTCGATGCAATCGCCCGGCGGACGACGAGCCTGTTAGGTCAGACGGAAACCGCCAGTCGCATGCCGGAAGGCCTGGGCGCATGGGCTGGCCATTCGTTCCTACGAATTTCGGTGCCCAAGAAAAATGACGAAGCGGAACGGTCTGCATTACTCGGGCAAGCACTCGAAACTTGGTATGCGCGCGAAAAGATCCCGACAGGACACGAACTCGCCTTTGCCTGCGTCTATGCCGTGTGCGGCGCCAAGTCGATCATCGTGAAGCTCCTGAAGCCCGAATATCATTTGAGCCCCATACAGCATGAAATCACGGATCTGGTGAAGTTTTCCGATGGAGAAAAGCTTACAGCGGCGATTCTCCTCTACTGCGTCTTAATACGTCTGCGGGCACGACAAAGGGCGAAGTCCCTGAGCCCGGGCGGCGACTCGGGAATGCTCCTTTTGGATAACCCGTTCGGAAAGGCAACGCTTCCCCAGTTTGTCGATCTTCAGGTTAAGATGGCCCACATTAACGGCGTGCAATTGATTTACGCGACCGGAGTCAATGACCTCGGCGCTCTCAAATCGTTCGGCCATATTGTCCGATTGCGCAATACCTCCCGGAACAGAGCTTCAGGCGATTATCACGTTACACCTGATTTGGCGGAAAAGTCCGTTGAGGGAGTTACCTTAGGAGTGGATTTGGCAAATGGAAACGCTCATACAAAAAATGGCAACGGTACTGAAGCAAGAGTCGATAGTCAAAATCGGCTCTGATCGCTTCCAGCAGATTTTCAGTCAGATCGCTCCTGAATTGAACGCGGATCCGACGCGCCGTCGCCGGCTGTGGGAAACATTGGAAAAACTAGCTGAACAGCAAATCATAGGACTTCCTGCTAAGACGAAAGCTGGATGGACCTCCCCGCCGGTTCCGCCGCTGCCGAAGTGGATCCGAATCGTCCGGGAGCCTCGCCCGAAAGCTGAAGTCTTCGACCACAAAAACTTCCCTTGGGTTGCCCAGCTTCAATTTATTCCGGAGATGGATCGGTTAAAATCTCCTTCGGATGCATTGAAGATTCACGAATTCCTCAAACGTAATCCAGAACCTCCAATCGTACCCATCAAGGAGCGATCATGGCAGATTTTCGGGGACGAGAAACATTTAGAGACGATCCTTGGATCGACGCTCTTTGGCGCAAACCGCCTGACGGAAGAGGTTCTCCATTGCCGGATGGTCTCCCTAACACTGCAGTATCACTCGTTGCCAAACCGAATTGACGCGCCTGCCTTGATCGTCGAAAACGAATCGTCGTTTCACAGTTTCACCAGGTTGAACGCGCAAAAGGAGCTCTATTCGGCTACAATTTATGGCGCTGGTCACGCTGTCCTGAAGGGCACGGAGTTCCTTCAAGAACTGGCACAAAGCTTGAAAAGCCACCAGTTCCTGTACTTTGGTGATTTAGATCGTCGCGGATTGGGAATCGCGCAAGAACTGAACGAAGCCATGCGAAAACTCGGCATCTCGATTATTCCGGCAGAGATGCTTTATCGGAAACTGCTTGATGTTTCCTCGACGTGCCAAGGGGTTTCAATTGATCTGCCCAAATCCTTCCTTAGCTGGTTACCTGCTTCTCTGCAGGCAAACGTCAACGAGCACCTCAGGGAGCGCGGGAGAGTCGCACAGGAAGCCTTAGGCTGGGATCGACTCTGCGAGCTGTTTAACGCAGATCCTAAAGGTGACTTTTCCCTGGGCTTTGTTCCCCGTTAGCAGATGCACTTCTGGTAGCGATTTGTCGAAGGGTTCCCGTCCAGAGAGGAATGCTTATTCGAGCCCGCAACACAGGTTGAAATCCATATCCCTGCCTATAACCGAACCGATTATTCAAAGGTAGTTATCTGCGACGGCCTATCGCCTACGATTAATGTGTCGGTCGGAGGCAACTTAGTCGAAACAACCAAGGCGGTATGGATGCCCTCCTGGATAAAACCAAACGAGACCTCGTTATCGACCCCACCTCCCAAGCAGGTTTCTACTCCTCGCAAATCGGAATGCCAGATCAGCGCATTGTGAGGATTGCGCTCCAAGACATTCGACCAAGTATAGTGGCGCACATGCAATGAATCGTGATTGAAAGCCAGGAGCATCTTTTTAGCCTCAGGTAGTTCTGCGTTCGCAAAGACCCAGTCGATCCACGGTGCTAATAGAGTGCCCGTTTTTCGGTTAAAGTGAAATATCTCCTCTCGAAATCGAGTTAAAGCGCCGAGCTGCCATGGCGAATGAAAAACAAAATCCCTCCCTAAAATCTGGTAGCTAACGCCAACGCGGTAAGCGAGGAACTTTCGGTATCCTGGCACGCTTCCGCTAAAGTATGTTAGTCGATCCATGCCGCTCCGCGTGAGAAAAGGATGCCAATCATCCCCTATGACGACTTTTAATGCTTCTCCCGTGTTGGCATTTTCGTAGAATCGGTCAGCTCCCAGCCTGAATTTTCCCTCCGACGACAAGCCTTCGATCCAGCATTCCGTACAGATTCCGTCGAGGTTGGTTGGACCGATCGTAAGATGGCCACCAAACGCAGATAGACGGGGCGGCCACAGCGACTTTCCGTAGAAAAAACACCGATTTCCGAAAGACATGATGGGGGCCGAATAGTTGAGGATATTTTCCGACATGTCCTTCCACTTGAGTAAAAGAGGCGCCGGATAGCGGTACTGATCAGGGTCCACCATGGAATGGCACCTAGTGCATAACCAAAGAGCGTTAGCAATATCCGCTCTCTTTTCGGGAGTGCTGAGCGGATTGTATCGCGCCGCCTTCACAGCATTACCTTCAATGTGTGCGGCCTGCCCCGTCGTGTAGAGGCCACCGTCAATTTTGTCGGCCAAAGTATATTGCCGGCAATCAGGGTTTGCGCAGCGGTAAGCGTTAAGCTTTTGGAGTTTTTCCTTCGTCGGCTTCGGAAACTCACCTTGCTCCTTCGTCTTCTTCGCTGTCGCCTCCGCTTGGAGTTCGGCCTCTGTCTTTACCTTCTTTGTCTTAGGCATAATTCACCGAGCTTCTGGAACATTATTCGAGGCGCCAGGCCTGTGCTAATTTGGTCCGAAACCGGATTTGCCTCTCCTGGTAGATCTCCGGAGTCCATTCCTTGGCTCGGAGAACTTCGGTGGTCATTGCAAAGGGGCTGGTACCCGTTTGCCCCGCAAAGTATTTGTTCTTCTTGGTATCGAAAGGCCAGTTTTTTGCCGCCGAATTTTGGCTGCGGTTGAGTAAAGCAAGATTTCCAAGAGTGTGTACCACCGAAGCGCGCTTGTCCGCATCAGGCCACCATTTCACCCACTCACTTTCATCGGGGGGAGTTTGCGGCAGAACATGCTCCACCGTGATCCGATCGTAGTCGTACGTCGCCTCACCCGATGAGAGCAGTTCGTCCAAACGCAGCAGAATCATGGTTCGCTTGGGCTTGGGGCTAATCTCGTAGATATCGCCATTTAGAACGGTGAGCGCGTTGTCCTTCTCTTCCGGGGTAAGCTGGAGGGGAGATGAGGCATCAGAGAGGTCAGCCTTTGCTTCCATAGCTTTCAGGATCGCACCGTGGCGAGCGATGCGCTCATTTACGTCCGCGCGGAGAAGCCACAGGCAGGCAACCAATCGCTCCATGTCCTTAAGGAAGATTGCCAGCTCAGCAGGACTATTCTTGTATTCGCGTGCGAACTGGAGGGTTGCGGGAATCCAGTCGGTATCCCCCATCCTCTTCAGAAGGCGGAGTTTCCGGTTAATCTCGGTGTCCAATGCGGCGCTGCTACTATTATACGTCGCCTCCAGAATCCAAGAGTAAGCATCGGTGTACGGTAGCAGCTCATCGTCGATGAACTTTCGTGGCTGATTTATCGTGGTGACCGATTCGCGGAAGCCTTCAAGGACGGTTTTCCGAAGCTTCGCCCGGCCATAAATCATTCGGATGTGAGGAAACAACTCCGCGAACCGGTCGGTGCCGAGGGTTTCCTCAGCATCTTCCCAACGCTCTACATACGCATCCTGCTGTTCGGCAGGAATTTTTCCGACGATGTCTGCCTTCAGGATGTCCGCGACAGTGAGGTCGAGGCCGCGATCGTTGAGAACAGAGAAAATCCGAAAGGCAGAATCCAGATCTGCTGTGCTCACGACGACGAGGTAAGTTTGCTGAAGTAGAAACGCCGCCAGCGAATCTCGGGCCTCCAAGTGCAGAGTCGCCATCTTTCATCCCCACTCGTCCAGTATAAATGCCCACGAGTCTCGCTTGGAAGGGCGCTCCGGTGACCGTCATTAAGCGGACGAGAAC
>Ga0207011_1002_pt1 | contig 71631 bp, 56 predicted proteins | sample Alteio_BWMinCont_79_FD_153466 | JGI IMG/M metagenome (GOLD analysis project Ga0207011, IMG submission 153466) | Enriched cells from forest soil in Barre Woods Harvard Forest LTER site, Petersham, Massachusetts, United States -... | ecosystem: Environmental > Terrestrial > Soil > Temperate forest >...
GTCGGGGATGACGCGATTTGCGATTCTTGTACACATAATGGGGTCGCCTCCCGTACACGGGCGAAAGCATTTTTGAGGCCATGTGGCCTCCTCGGTTGTTCACTGTAGATTCTGGCTCGTGAGAGTAGGTGCCACGTCCGCGCATCGACTCCGCTGACAGAAGTGTCGAAATAGGGACTCTCGATACCGCAATTTGTGCCCCCTTATTCAGGATTAGTTGCCCCGTGATTACTTACCGATGATCAGTTACCGATGATGAAAGGATCCAGTTCCGAGTTACGAAGACAATCGCGCGGGGTTCGGAACGCTTGCCTCAAGCGCAGCACGCAGAATTAACCCTTCCCGAGAATTTAAGCAACCTGTCCCTTCGCCCGGCCTCAAAATTGCCGGAAACTTCAGCGGATCGAGGTCACGAGGAAAGCTTAATGACGCGGACGCTGAGATCATTGCTTGCGTTGGCAGCCGTAGCCGTGATGGTTGGACGAGTGGAGACCGAACAGCGTGTCGCTGTCGAACCAAGAAATCATGAACTGCCATTTGTTTTCGATTCACAGCCTGCGCAAGTCTTGGTGCGCGCATGTGGGAACTGCCACTCCAATCACACCCACTGGCCGTGGTACAGCCATGTTGCACCGGTCTCCTGGTGGATTGAGCGGGACGTGCGCGAGGGAAGAGAACGCCTAGATTTTTCCGAGTGGGAAACATATTCGCCACGGCAAAGGAAGGACAAATTGGAATCGATCTGCGGACTGATATCGACAGGTAGGATGCCGCCGAGACTGTACAACTCCATGCACCCAGAGGCGGAACTCACTGAAACGGAAAAGAAAGCTGTGTGTGCCTGGGCGAAGGAACAAAACAAGGTCGCAAGATGAGGGGCGTCCAGCGCACGAGTTACTAGTCTTACTGGTCTATGACTTTGGCAACTCCCTTGCGTATGTTTCAGTCGCAATGTAGCCGGTTCACGTCCGGATGAGCGCGAAGAACCTCCTTTGCAGTCTTGTTCGAGGTAATTTGCGAAGGGCAGCAGCCCCCGCGTTCTGCCTGGTTTCTGTCATCCATTCGGCTCGACGGCACCGAGGCTGAGATACATCGCAATTGGGATCACCTGCGCAGTTTCTTTTAGGAGAGGCTTTCTATGACGCATCGATACAATCTCGCGGCTATACTGTCAGCGGTTGCTCTACTCTGCAGTGCTGCATTGATCCTCGGCCCAAAGGTCGACGCCGCTGCGGAAGGCAAGATCAGCGGAACTGTCAAACTCGTCGGCACGGCTCCGCACATGAGGGGCATCGACATGTCGAAAGACAGTTTCTGTGCTAAGGCCAACGCCACCGATCCAGCACATCTGGAAACCGTGGTGGTCGGTCAGGGCGGAGGCTTGGAGAATGTGGTTCTCTACATCTCCGAGGGACTGAGCGGGAGTGCGCTGGCTCAAGTACCCACGTCGGTGCCGGTATTCGATCAAAAGAATTGCGTATATACCCCCCACGTGTTGGCGATGGACGCGGGCCAGAAATTCAAGGTGACTACTAGCGATCAAACGGCTCATAATATTCACCCGAATCCCAATCCGATGAGCGGCAATATTCCGTGGAATGAGTCTCAACCCGCCGGAGCAGCTCCGATTGAGAAGAGCTGGAAGGCGGAACAGGTCGCGATTCCGGTGCAGTGCAACATTCATCCCTGGATGCACGGTTGGTTCGTCGTAGTCAAAGGGCCTTACGCGACCACGGACGAGAAAGGCGGCTACATAATCGACAACGTGCCGCCGGGAAACTACACCGTGACTGCGTGGCAGGAGGACTACGGTACTCAAACGCAAAAAGTGACGGTTGCCGCCGGGAAGCCCGGCACGGCCGATTTCAGCTTTAAGGCGAAGTAGTCTTTCTAGAGGAAAGAGGAGCGCATGATGAAGCTTAAAGTGAATGGAATAGACCGCAGCTTCGATGGCGATCCCAACATGCCCCTGCTGTGGTACGTGCGTGACATCCTGGGGCTGACGGGGACAAAGTTTGGTTGCGGCATTGCCCTGTGCGGTGCCTGCACGGTTCACAAGAACGGCGAAGCAATCCGCTCGTGCATTACGCCGATGAGTGCGGCGGCGGGTAGTGAGATTCGTACGATTGAGGACCTGGGTGCGAACGGGCTCCACCCCGTACAAGAGGCCTGGATGCAGGTGAACGTTCCGCAGTGCGGATATTGTCAGTCCGGGCAGATCATGCAGGCGGCTTCTTTTTTAAAGAGCACTCCCCATCCCACCGACCAGCAAATCGACGACGCCATGGCGGGCAATATCTGCCGTTGCGGCACGTACCAGCGAATTCGTCAGGCAATCAAACTCGCAGCGGAGAAAAGCGCATGAGGCACGTCGAGAATGTAAGCCGTCGGAGATTCCTTACGGGAGTGTTTGGGACGGGAGCATTTATTCTCGCGGTGCGGTACATCCCACCGGTTTTCGGGCAAGGACAGCCGGCAAACGGGCAAACCGATGCGGACCGCGCCACCCTTCATCCGAATTTTTTTGTCGGGATTCAGAAGGATGGAACCGTCTATATCGTGGCCCACCGCTCAGAGATGGGGACCACCATTCGCACATCCTTGCCACTGGTGCTTGCCGACGAGCTTGACGCCGATTGGAAGCGGGTGAAGATCGACCAGGCGATTGGCGATAAGCGCTACGGAGACCAAAACACAGACGGTTCGCAATCGGTGCGGCGATTCTATGACACCATGCGAGAGTCTGGTGCGGCGGCGCGCTGGATGTTGATCCAAGCGGCGGCGCAGCAGTGGAACGTCCCTGTTTCGGAGTGTTCCACAGAGATGCATGCTGTAGTTCACAAGGCGACGGGCCGGAGCGTGGGCTACGGGGAACTGGCGTCTGCTGCGGCGGGCCTTAGCGTGCCCAAGAAAGACCAGCTCAAGCTAAAGGAACCGTCGCAGTGGCGTTACATCGGGAAGGGAATGACCAGCGTTGATCTGGAAAATCTCTGCACGGGCAAGGCGATGTATGGAATGGATGCGCGCATAGATGGAATGGTCTACGCGTCGATCGAACATCCTCCGGTGTTTGGCGGGAAAATAAAAACTCTCGACGATCAAGACGCGCTGAAAGTCGCTGGGGTACACCAGACGGTTCAGATCGATCCGTTCAAACCCCCTGCGGCCTTTCAGCCGTTGGGTGGAGTTGCCGTAATTGCGGACAACACCTGGGCCGCATTCCAGGGCCGGAAAAAACTGAAAATAACCTGGGACAACGGCCCGAACGAATCCTACGATTCCGCGGAATACAAGAAAGAGCTAAGGGAAACTGCGCACAAGCCCGGGAAGCTCATCCGCAGCGTGGGCGACTCCGGCAAAGCGTTCCCCACGGGCACTAATGTAGTGGAAGCCGACTATTACGTCCCACTCCTGGCCCATGCTCCCATGGAGCCGATGGTTGCGCTCGCGGAATTCGAGGACGGAAAAGTCACGGCCTGGGCGCCCACCCAAAATCCTCAAGCCGTGCAGGCGATCGTGTCCTCGGAACTGGGCATTCCGGTGCAGGATGTGGTTTGTCACGTCACATTGCTGGGTGGCGGTTTCGGAAGAAAATCCAAGCCTGACTATGTTGCCGAGGCTGCGGTCTTATCCAAGAAGCTGGGCCGTCCCGTAAAGGTTGTGTGGAGCCGGGAAGACGATGTGAAGTTTGACTACTACAACGCCGTGGCTGCCATGTACATGCAGGCTGCCGTCGATGACAGGGGGAAACCTACGGCGTGGCTGCAGAGATCAGTCTTTCCACCCATCACCTCCATCTTCGATGTGAACGCAGTTTATGGAGATCCGCCCCACTTGGCACAAGGTTGGACGGACCTTCCCTACGACTTGCCCAACATACGTATCGAGAATGGTCCGGCGCGGGCTCATGTCAGGATAGGATGGCTGCGATCCGTGGCCAATATCTACCATGCTTTCGCGATTCAATGTTTTACCGATGAATTGGCCCATCGTGCCCGCCGCGATCCCGTGGAGTACTTGCTGGACCTGGTCGGGCCGCCTCGCACTTTGGACTTCACAAATGTGGAGTATCCGAACTACGGTGCCGATTACAAAAGGTATCCCTGGGAAACGGGCCGCTTGCGGAACGTTATCCAAATGGTTGCTGACAAGTCCGGCTGGGCCAGGAAGAAGAGTACGAAAGGCCACGGGTTTGGATTCGCCGCCCATCGCAGTTTCTTGACTTATGTAGCCACAGTGGTTGAGGTGGAGGTAACAGATGACGGCGAGATCCGCATCCCCCGCGTAGACACAGCTCTGGATGCCGGACGCGTTGTGAATCCGGAAGCTGTGCGGGCGCAATTCGAAGGCGCTGCGGTCTTCGGCACGAGCATAGTGCGCAGTGGGGAGATCACCGCCAAGAACGGCGTGATTCAGCAATCAAATTTCAATGACTATCCGGTGGCGCGAATCAACGAAGTGCCGGCCCAGACGAATGTCTACATTGCAGAGAGCTCGGCGCCGCCAGCTGGAATCGGAGAGCCTGGGGTGCCTCCGTTTGTAGCCGCATTTTGCAATGCGATTTTCGCAGCCACGGGAAAACGAGTCCGCGACTTGCCCCTCTCAAGCAACAGCCTGTTCGAATAAGGTTGTTCCAATTCTGACGCTCTACGGTTGGGGCACCGAGTCCGGTCCTTCTGCCGTCGCCTCCATCTCATCCCGGCTGTTTGGAAGGGCAGGCCGGTAAATCCCCAGCTTTTGCATCTTGTGGATCAGGGTAGTGCGCTTCAGTCCAAGCTTGGCGGCTGCGCCTTTCGGGCCGCCGATGACCCAACGGACATCTTCCAGCGTGCGCAGAATTAGCGCTCGCTCGGACTCCTTCAGAGTGCTTGCCGCTGTCGAGGCAATAGCAGGCGGGGCTCCCGTAGCGGGCAAAGGATTGGGGAGCACCCCATCGTCAGAGAGAATTACAGCGCGTTCAACCAGGTTCTGCAGCTCGCGGATGTTTCCCGGCCACGGGTAGGAATTGAGCGCAGCCATGGTTTCAGCAGGAATGTGTTCGATTTGGCGACCCATCCGCCGCCCAAAAATCTCGACAAAATGCATCACCAGGGCGGGGATGTCTTCGGGGCGCGCCCGCAACGGCGGCAACAGCACGGGGAAGACATTCAGACGGTAGTAGAGGTCGCTGCGAAATTGTCCTCGATTCACCATTTCGGCGAGATCGCGATTGGTCGCAGCCACCAGCCGAACATCCACTTGGTGAGTCCGCGCGCTGCCCAGGCGCTCGAATTCCTGTTCCTGCAGAACGCGCAGCAGCTTGGGCTGCAGCGACGGCGGAATATCACCCACCTCGTCCAAAAAAAGCGTGCCTTTGTCAGCCAACTCGAAACGTCCAATCTTCTGCGCTATGGCTCCAGTGAATGCGCCTTTCTCGTGGCCAAAAAGTTCACTTTCCAGGAGATCCAGCGGAATGGCAGCGCAATTCAGTCTCACAAACGGGTGTCCGCAACGCGAACTGATGTTGTGAATCGCGTGTGCGATCAGCTCCTTGCCGGTGCCGGTTTCTCCCTGGATCAACACGGTGGAATCAGTGGGCGCGACCCGTTCGACCTGTTCGAGCACCGCTTCCAGAGCATGACTGTTCCCTATGACCTGCTCGAATCTGCGTTCATAAGAAGGTTGATCAACAGCCCGCGATATCTGGATACCAGACAAAGAGCCCCCCTCGTGGTACGTACACGCTGCTTCTCGGGCTCAGCTTTCCAGGGCTGCCCGAACGCTGTCTAGCAAGGCTTCGTCGTCGAACGGCTTGGCCAGGAACTCCACCGCTCCTGCCCGCAACGCCTGCATCCGCATTTTCTCGTCGCCGTGTGCGGTGATGAAGATGGTCGGAATCCGGCAACGCTCAGCGTTCAGCTTGGCCTGCAACTCCAGCCCGGACATTCCCGGCATGCGGATATCCGCAATTAAACATGCGGTCTGGTACTGCTGACCGGACGTCAGGAATGCTTCCGCGGATGCAAAAGCTTGCGAAGGCAATCCCACAGATTTCAACATGCCTTGCAACGCACCGCGCATCAAGTCATCGTCATCGACGATCGCCACCATGTTCGTCTTGCTTGGCATCGACATAGGCAGAAAGCTAGCAGCGTTGTCAAACTTGCACAATCATACTTTGGTATACGAGCGCTCATACCGCTGACAGCCTTTCTGGAACGCCTTGGAGAGCGGCGCGGAGGGCCACGACTCCTGATATGCACACTGCTGGACCCACTGCGAGGGATTATTCGTGGTTGTCGGTTTTGCTGGGGAGGGTGAACTGAAAACTCGCTCCGCGGGGAGGGTTGTTGGCACCCCACAACCGGCCGCCATGGGATTCCACGATGGAACGGCTGATCCGAAGTCCCATGCCTGTACCGTCCTGCTTGGTGGTAAAGAACGAATCAAAGATCCGCTCCGCCTGCTGCGGTGGCAGACCTATGCCGCTGTCGCTGATGGAGACCATCAGTTGCTCATCTTCGGCGCTCTGCGACTTGATGGAGAGTTCGCGTGGACCATCCACGTCTTTCATCGCTTCGATACCATTGATCATGAGGTTCATCAGCACCTGCTGCAATTGCACGCGATCTCCCATGATCTGGGGAAGGCCTTCCGACAGTTCCGTCCGCATCGATATCGAATGTCGCGCTGCCTCACTGCGCAAGAGGGCGACCATTCCTCGAATGATTTCGTTGACGTCAACCAACTCTCTTCGCGGCGTCCCTTTTTTGAACAGAGAGCGGATTCGGCTGATGATCTCAGTTGCCCGGGCGGCATCCCTGACCACTCTTGATGCAGCGTCGCGGGCCTCTCCGAGATCAGGTTGATCACGCGTGAGCCATCGCAGGCAGGTGTTGGCATCGGTGACGGCAGCTGTTATCGGTTGATTCACTTCGTGCGCTAGCGATGCGGTCAGCTCTCCCATCGTGGTAACCCGACTGATGCGCGCCAGATCGCTCTGCGTCTGACGTAATGCCTCTTCGGCCCGATTACGCTCGGCGATCTCAAGTTTCAAGTCTTCATTCGCCCGAGTCAGTTCCGCAGTTCGCTCCGCGACCCTTACTTCAAGATCATCTCGGGCTCGCGTGACTCCGGTCATCAGCAGAGCGAAGACCAGGAACACAAGATCATAAAGAACGTGAGAAATGCTATTGATTTGAGGATCGAAGATATAGCTGCGGACAAGCGCCGAGAGCACAGCTGCAAGAATTCCAGGCTTGGTGCCGCCGTACCAAAATGCTACTGCGATTGCCGTTAGCGCGAATGCGTTAAACGCCAGAGGCAAATGGAAGTGCAGAAACAGCTGCGCCATGCCGGCAGCCGCTGCGACCGAGAGCAAAGCCAATCCGTAGCGAACGGCAGCGGAGGCCGCTGGCCGTGTAATCCATTGCGCTTTGTCCCGCTTCCCCATCGACTGAACGTGTCACTATGTAAAGGCTTTCGCGGAACGAGGAGCAATTACTTGCAGCTCGTTTCGACGATTACTTTTTCTCAATAACTGCGGTATCACGTTACTTCTTGCCGGGCGCGTCTCAAGATTCGCTACCCTTCACTCGATTCGAACTTGAGAGGGCAATGTAACGTTAAAGCTTGCGCCGCGGGGGGAATTCTCGGCAGCCCACAAGCGGCCTCCGTGCGATTCAACAATGGAGCGGCTGATCCGCAGTCCCATACCCGTGCCGTGAGTCTTGGTGGTAAAGAACGCATTAAAGATCTTATCCGCCTGTTGCGGTGGCAGTCCCACGCCGCTGTCCCTCACCGAGATCAGCACCTGCCCATCCTTAGCTGATTGCGACTGGATAGTGAGTTCGCGTGCCCCATCCACATCTTTCATTGCGTCGATGCTGTTCATCATGAGGTTCATCAGCACCTGCTGCAGTTCCACACGATCTCCCACAACTTTAGGGAGGTCTGCAGCGAGCTTCGTCCGAACTAATACGTGGAATTGAATTGCTTCGCTGCGCAGGAGAAGCGCCATCTCTCGAATAATCTCGTTGAGATCGACCGACTCCCGTTGCCGGCCATCCCTCTTGAATAGCAGCCGGACTCGCTTGACGATCTCGCCCGCTCGCTTTCCGTCCTGTACCATTCTTAACGCAGCCGCCCGCGCCTCCTCTAAATCGGGTTGATCGCGCGATAGCCAGCGCAAGCAAGAATTGGCGTCGGTGATGGCTGCAGCAATCGGTTGATTGACCTCGTGCGCCAGGGATACAGTCAGCTCTCCCATGCTGCTGACCCGGTTGGCGCGTGTGAGATCCGCCTGCGCTTGCCGCAGTGCCTCCTCAGCCAGCTTCCTCTCTACGATTTGCGCCTCCAATTTCGCGTTAATCAAAGCCAGTTGCTCCGAACGCTGGCGGATGCCGCGGACGCGCAGTCGGTAGATGCACCAGAGCAATACCACCGAAGCGGCTATGCAAGACAGACGAAATGCAGTGGTCTGGTAGTAACCGGGGGCGATGGAGAAATCCAGGAACGTACCTGCCTCGTTCCACACTCCATTGTTATTGCAGGCGGTTACCCGGAAGCGGTAGTTTCCCGGAGCAAGGTTCGAATATTGCGCCTCACGGTCATTGACGACTTCCTTCCAGTCCGGGTCCTGGCCCTCGAGCTTATAACGAAAACGGACCTTCTCCGGCGCGACGAAGCTGAGCGCCGTGTAATCGATGGTGAGATCGCGAACCAGTGGCGGCAACCTTGGGTGCGAGGAGGCATCCCCGGACAAGCGTTGCCAATAGGTCTTACGGTCCGCGGTAACTTGCTCGATGTGCACCGGCGGCGGAAGTTTGTTGAAGGGCAGGTGACGCGGATCAATAATGCTCACGCCGTCGAGAGGCAGGAACCACAATTTTCCATTCGCTGTCTTGGCAACAAGCGGAGTGTAGCCCGTAGTGAGGGCGCGGCTCCTCACTCCATCGGAACTATCAAAAACCGTGGTTCGGATGGTTCGCTTTGGATCGGCAACCCACGCGTCCATCTCTGTCTTTGCAACGCGTACTACCCCACATGCCATGTATAGCCAGAATGAATCGGCATCGTCTTGCATCATCCAGAAAGCGGTGTCGCAGGGTAATCCGTTCTGGCTGGTGAGGGTGGCGACGCGGCCATTTTTCACGCGGCTTAGCCCACCCTCGGTTGCGGCCCATAGCGCACCATCCGAACCGGGGCTCAGGCTGGTGACGATACCCTTACCCAATCCATCAGCGACTGCGTACGATTCCAGGACCTTGCCATCTTTGAAATACGCCACGCCACCTTGCGAAAATCCAAGCCATAGGGCTCCGGGCGCGGGACCGGCGAATAGAGCCGTAGCCCAGTCCTTTCGTCCCAGCTTTGTCCAAGGGACCCTTTCAACCACACTCCTCCCAAGCAAATGAAAAAGGCCCTGGTGCTGGTCGCTTATCCAAACGTTTCCGGAACTGTCTCCGGTTATGGAGTGCACGTGTCCGCCAGGCGCGACCAATCCGAAAACGCCGCTGAGCTGTCGTTGCAATGGATGCCCATTATCGACGAGGTCAGGGTTCGTGCTTACGGGAATAAAGCGTCCATTCTCGAAGTAGGCGGCTCCATTCTCAGTGAACGCCCAAATTCGCCCGCCATCGTCCTGAAACAGCGACTCGACGCCGTCAGCCGGCAGGCCGCCATCGGCCACCTCCCGCACATTGTGTGGTCGCCCCTGTTTGGTGTCCCAGTTCCCGGACCGTGTGCCATGCTTACGGTAAATCGTGATCTGCCCGTTATTCCATCGGTTCAAACCGTCCGGAGTGCCAAGCCAAACGCTGCCGTCCTTGGCCGCCAGAACGGACCAAACGACGGTATCTGACAAGCCTTGCCTCACGGAAATCGTGGGGACGGTAAAATCGCGAAAGCGGTCCAGGCCATTAATGGTGGCTACCCAGATATTGCCTTCCCGATCTTCGAAGAGCTTATTGATGTAATCGCCGGAGAGACCGTCTGACTCCGTAAAACGATCTGTCTTCCCCTGGTGTACATGCAAGAGTCCCCTGTCGGGGGTTCCGATCCACAGGCCGCCATTACGATCCCAGAGCAACCTGGCTGTCTGGAACTGCGCCCCGATACCTGGAAGCGGGTACGCTTCGGCCTTGCCGTCAACCAGCTTTCTGATTCCGTCCTGGGTGGCGATCAAGAGCGCTCCTTCGGCGCTCTCGTTCAGAGTTTGGGAGGAGGTGCCGATCACCGGGTATTGGATCGGAAATAGTTTTGGAGGACCGGGCTTCCATCTCCACAGGCCGGTCTGCGCTCCCACCCAAAGGTTGCCTCGGCTGTCTTCGTACAAAGATGCCACCCACAAGCCGAGACGGCCGTCATCTCCGTAGCACTGTGGAGGGCTGCTGCTCGGAATCGCGCATAGCCTTCCAGTGGAACCCACATACCCGCCCGCCCATACTGTGCCTTCACGATCCTCAAGGAGCACATCGACAGTCTGTCCTGCAAGCTCCCGATATTCTGTCAACTTGCTATCCTTCCAGCTGGCCAGCCCTTTGTAAGTGCCAATCCAGAGACGCCCATCATGTGCGGTGAGCAGGTTTCGAATGTAGCGGCTGGGCAGATGCTCGCCCGCAGGCTGGTCCCACAAGACATTCCGAACGCCATCGAAGCGAAGCAAACCAAATTCCGTGCCCAGCCAGAGATAGCCGTCGGTTGTCTGAGCGATTGAGGTGATCCTACCTTTGGAAAACCCTTCGCGGATCTTCCACGCCGTATGCGCGTACTGACTGATGTCGAGGGACGGGTCTGATGCAAAAGCAGCACAAGAGCAGCACGCCAGCAGGATGCTCAGCGCGAAAACCGCCCTTGTTTGTCTGTGCGCGCTCCCCATTTGGCTATACATTCTAGCTCTCACGGCGCCATCCTGAAACTTGGCAGAGGTCAGTTAGCCGAGCAGTGAGTCATCGTGCCCCGAACCTTCCGTGGCTCCTCCTAATTGATGCTTCTCCCGGTCTGACAGCAACACCCTTCCCGATAGACAACTGATTATGCGCGCGCACCTGTTCCGGGAGTCGTGTGACGACGGTGGCAAATACTCGCGGCTATTGCACTTCTCCAAGCCGGAGGTCACTTCACACACCGCGGCCAAGACGAGTCGGCGCGAGGTCACGATGGTCGCGGGTGTCCCCGTACCGTCACCCCCAGGACATAGAGGGTAGTGCGGACGTCGGTTCTCAACACCTGCCGTTGGCAGCACGCTTGCATTCACACGGTTGAGCAGGTGGTTACAAACCAGTGGCCGAAATAGCCGCTGAAGCTTTTCCAAAGTCAGACAGGAGGAAACGGAGATGGACAGCGACTACGTTTTTCTTTGCGGAGTGATGTGGTGCAGGTTTGGGCAGCAAGAGGCCGGCAAGGAACTTCTAAGGGCTGCGAGTTCGATGGATCCGGACATGAGAGCACTGGCCCGGGCGATGTTTGCGAACGGTGCGCTTCGCCTGAGGGATTTGGAAAGACAAGGGCAAACTAGTTCCCGCGCGATCTGACTGTTTTGGGTTTAGAGTGCATCAGACATCAAGCAACTATCGACGCGCGCTGCTGATGCCGACCAGGCTGCTGAATACCATCTTTGTGAAGACATCCGCGGTCACGTAACCACCGCCCCATTTGGCATTCAGATCTTTGGTGGGCGCGGCTCCGACCACTTCATCCATAGTCTTTCCCGCAGCAATGAGATCCTTAATTCGCTGCCGAACCTGCGCCAGCATGTCACGGTAGTCTTGCAGATCGGCCCGCGTGGCGACTGGGCCATGTCCGGGCACGATCTTTGTCTGTTCGTCAGTCTGCGCCAGAATTCGATCGAGCGAATGGATCATGCCATCAATTGACCCGCCCGACACCAGGTCGATGATGGGATAGACGTGATTCGAGAAAATGTCTCCTACGACGGCGACATTTGCCGGGGCGATATAGATAACAGTATCTCCGTTCGTATGCGCGGACCCGTAGTTCTCCAATGTCAGCCGTTGAGCCCCTTGACGCAAAGTCATGCTGCTTGAGTACGTGACTCCCGGCAGCGCCTGCGACGGATAATGACCGTCACGCAAACCCACGAAGGTGACGTCCTGTACGGACGAGAGCTGTTGCTTAACGTTCTCTTGCGCGATGATGGCAACGCCTGAGGAGCCGAAGTACGTGTTACCTCCCGTGTGATCAAAATGCCAATGTGTATTCACCAGCCGGGTGACGGGACGCATCGTCGTTTTGAAGACCGCGGCGTTCAGTTCGGTAGTGCGAGAAGGCAGTCCGCTGTCGATCAACAGAGTGCTGCCATCATCGACGATCGCCGTAACGTCTCCTCCGTCCCCGGAGAAGATGTATATGCCTCGATCCAGCGAGGTGATCTGCAGGGGACTATTCTCAAACTGTTCCGTAGCTTTCTGGATGACAGTCTCGCTCGTTCCCGCCTGTCCGGCCGCTCGCGAAACTGTTTCCACTATCCCTACGGCGAAAATAAGCATCTGTAAAGAAGCAAACAAAGGCCGCACCTTCTGAAGAGCGTTCATGTTGTTACTCCTTTACTAAACAGTTTGGCCAGATGTTTGTCGAGCAGGATTAGGCATTGGAGCAACTCAGACCGAACTACCGAGCGCCATCCGGATGGCCGCCGAGACGGCATTCGTGGAAGAGAGGATTACGATGGCAGTAGCAGCAATCTCGCTATAGGACGTGACGAGAAACCTTGCCAGTCTCCGCAATGTAATTGCCCTGCCTGCGATTGCTTCCGGCATTCGCGGGTAAGTGGCGCCAGCCGGGACCGCAGCTCTGGTACCCGCTATTGCCTCCTCGCGCGTGGAGAACCCGAGCGCGATAATGGAAGGAGCGGCTATGAGATCGCGCAGCGATTCCTCGTTCGGGTACGCAATCACGAGGCGTTCAGGACCAGTTTCGGTGCGAAGCCCTGCTATCACCGCGTACCGCACATCCGAAGAATCAACCGCCTTGTTCACAACCGCCCCCTCCCTCACTCGTTCCTTGTTCGATATACCTGACCAATAGCAATTGGCTTTCCAAACTGGTTCTCTCAGAGGCGGCAGGGAGAAGCGTTTCAAGCGAAAGAACTTTCAAGGTCAAGCGCCGCGAGAGAAATGATGCCCGCCGCTGGACAGCGTGTCCACGGAATGACATCTATGGCCTTCAGAACCGACTTACAATGGGTGGGCGAATGCCGAAAAGTCAGCACATCGACCTCAGGACGATTTCTCGGTTCCGGCTGCTCCGCCACCATCTATTGGACGACACGCCGACGGACCCGGTCACGATCTGCGGCGATGTGTGTGGCGTACAAGCGCGAGTCATGTCCTCCGCGTTTCTTCAGCTTTGGACGCGCAATCATGCCATCACGCGAGATGAAATTGACGAAGCACTTTGGCGAAGTCGGACTTTGGTCAAAACCTCTCTCATGCGTCAGACCCTGCACTTCATTCCAGCCGTTGAATTCCCGCTCTACATCGCCGCATTGAAGCCGAGCCTGATGGCCGGGGCCCTGCGAATCATGGCAAAATTCGCCATTGATAGTGACGAGGCCGAAGGCCTTACCGCGTTGATCGTGGAGGCCTTGTCCTCTGGTCCGCTGGGGCGGCTTGCTATCAACGCCGCCGTCCGTCCCAAAGTCAGCAAGCGCGTTCGTTCCTGGATGGAAAATGTGTGGAGTATTGTGCGCATACCCGTGGCTGAGGGGTCGATTTGTTATGGCCGGGGCGATAGTAAAGAAGTTAGTTTCGTCCGGGTCGATCGCTGGCTGCCTGACCTGAAGTCGAATCCGATCTCGGAAACTGAAGCGCAGGCCGCTCTCTTCCGAAAATATTTGCGCGCCTACGGCCCCGCGACACTGACTGACTTCTCGCACTGGTCGGGCATTCCCATGCGGCAGGTGAAACTCGTTTTCGCTATGCTCGAACCTGAATTGAAAGAAATTCCCGGCGACGGGAAGAGTTGCTTTATGCTTCGCAAAGATGTCGCCGTCCTGAATCGCAGCTCCGGAAAACAAAACTGCATTCGCCTTCTGCCGAGCTTCGACACTTATCTGCTTGCGCATCGCCTCAAGGATCACCTTCTGAGCACAAAGCACTATAAGCGCGTCTATCGCAATCAATGGTGGATTTCTCCGGTGGTGCTTATCGATGGGGCGGTCGCCGGCATCTGGTCTTACAAACTTCAAAACAAAAAATTGCTAATCGAGGTCGAGTCCTTCGGCCTGCTCTCCCGGACGGCGCGTGCCGCAACTGAGCGGGAAGCTGAGCGACTGGCGATTTTCTTCGCTGCCGACCTGCAGTTCCGCTTCGTATAAAAATCGCTCTCGAAATCTGCTCCCGGGTTGATTTTGTTGCGATGGCAGCAGAGGATAGTAGCGGCGGAGGCTAGTAGTCCATGATCGTGAACTTCGCGGAGCGGGCACACAATCATAACTGGGAACTCGACCCGGTCACCCGATCCCTGCTCGATACCGATTTCTACAAGCTACTGATGCTGCAGTTTATCTGGAAGCATTATCCGAAGACCCGGGTGTCGTTCTCGTTGTTCAACCGCTCCGCCAACGGTCCGGTGGATATATTTGCCCACGGAGAGTTGATCGAGCAACTGGACCATGCTCGCAACGTCCGCTTTCGGAGGTCTGAGCTGGTTTGGCTGGCGGGAAACACGTTCTATGGCCGCCGGGGAATTTTTGAGCCCGCCTTCCTGGAGTGGCTGGAGCGCGACTTTCGATTGTCAGACTACGAACTCTCGGTCAAAGATGGCCGCTTTCATCTGACCTTCGATGGGCTTTGGACCGATACCACCATGTGGGAGTTGTATTCGCTCTCCATCATCAATGAACTCCGCACGCGAGCCAATTTGAAACGCCTGAGCGAGTTCGGTCTTGACATACTGTACGCACGAGCAAAAACGAAGTTGTGGAACAAGATCGAGCGGCTGCGCGGCGTCCCCAACCTCAGCGTCGCGGATTTCGGCACGCGTCGCCGCCACAGTTTTCTCTGGCAGGAATATGTGGTCGAGGCCATGGCCTCGAACCTTGGAAGCGGCTTTACCGGAACCTCGAATGCCTTCCTTGCTCACAAGCACGACCTTGAATCGATTGGCACCAATGCGCATGAGATCCCAATGGTGCTTGCCGCATTGGCGCCCGATGACGAAGCGCTGAAGGCTTCCCAGTACCATGTTCTTGAACAGTGGCAGAACACTTACGAAGGCGCGCTCCGCATCATGTTGCCCGACACGTTCGGGACCACGCAATTTCTCGATGGCGCACCCGACTGGACCGCCGATTGGACCGGGCAGCGCGTCGACAGCAAAGATCCTTATATAGCCGGCGATGAATATATCGAATGGCTGAAAACTCGCGGGCGCGATCCCCACGACAAACTTGTGATCGCATCAGATGCGCTCGATGTTGATGACATTCTGGGCCTGCATGCTTATTTTGGCGGAACTCTCGCCCGGGGAATCACCGCTCTGGATTTCCGCAGCGCCGATGACTTCCGTGATAGACGCAAATGGACTTCCGGTCGGCGCATTCGCTTCAGCGCCGGTTGGGGCACGTTGCTGACAAATGATTTCCGCGGCTGCGATCCCAGCGGCGATAGCGGCTTCGACCCAATCAGCCTGATCAGCAAAGTATCGAGTGTGGAAGGCCGCCCAGCAGTGAAGCTCTCCGATAATTATGCGAAAGCGCTGGGGCCGCCGGCGGAAATCGAGCGCTATCGCCGGGTGTTCGGTTTGGTGGGCGTCAGCAATACCCCTGTGATCGCGTAAGCTACATGAAATAAAAGACTTAAGCAGCCTACCCGTTCGTGCTAAGGTATGGCACGGCAGAGCCATATACGTCTTTCTCGCTCCACGATAATCTTCTTTTCGAGCAGCACTTGGGGGAGGGCTGATCAACAGACGTCCCGTGACTCAAACAGAGTCTGGGACGTTTTGTTTTGCGCGCTACTTTTCCTGGAGGCGCATTTCGCTTCCGTCCCCAGAGTCAATATTAGCTGTCCGCTCGCGCCTGTATAATCGCCCTGCCTATGCGAGCCGCGCCTTCCGTGTGGACGTTTTCCCTATTCATGGGACTGCTTCTGAACGCGATGGCGCTGGCACAGGTCGCCGCGCAAAAATCTCCAGCGAGTTCAGCACACAAGACTGAACCACCCAGCTCGACGGCATCCCTCCCAAAGTTCGAGGATATCGCCCGACAGGCGGGTCTCACCGTCGCGCACATTTCTTCTCCAGATAAGAAATACATTGTGGAATCGATGAGTGGCGGCGTGGGGCTGATCGATTGCGATAACGACGGCAAGCTTGACATCATCACCGTTAACGGTTCAACCGTTCAGCGATACCGCCAGGGCGGCGACTTGCTGATCACGCTGTATCACCAGGACGCGGACCTCAAGTTCACTGACATCACAAAGTCTGCCGGACTTACTCGCAAAGGATGGGGGATGGGAATCGCGGTCGCCGATTACGATAACGACGGACTGCAGGATATTTACGTTACTGGTTTTGGCGGCAACGCTCTTTATCACAATCTAGGCAACTGCAAGTTTGAAGATGTTACTGACAAGGCTGGCGTCGCGGCGGGAGGATTCAGCACCGGAGCGGCCTGGGCTGATTACGATCGTGACGGAAAAGTAGATCTTTTTGTCTCTCGCTATGTGCACGTAGATATCGATAACCTGCCGCAGTTCGGTAACGATCCTCGCTTCTGCCGCTTCAAGGGAGTACTGGTGCAATGCGGTCCGTGGGGTCTGCCCGGCGAGTCGGATTTACTGTTTCATAACAAGGGCGATGGCACGTTTGAAGAGGTCTCGAAGAAAGCTGGCGTCGACGACCCGCATCACTATTATGGCTTGGGTGCGACCTGGGGCGATTACGACAACGACGGCTGGCCTGATCTTTACGTTGCAAACGATGCGGGCCCGAACTTTCTGTATCGCAATAAGCATGACGGAACATTTGACGACGTCGGCTTGCTTGCGGGAGTGGCGCTGAGCGGCGACGGCATGCAGCAAGGCTCGATGGGCGTGGACTGGGGCGATTATCTTCACGAAGGCCGCTTGTCGATGATCGTTACAAACTTTGTCGAGCAAGGCTCGACCTTGTATCACAACCTTGGCAAAAATGATTTCGCCGACGTCAGCGTGCGCTCTAAATTAATGAAACCGACTTACCCTTTTGTGAGTTGGGGCACGGCGTTCTTTGACATGGATAACGACGGCTGGCTGGATTTGTTCGTAGCGAATGGCCACGTCTATCCCCAGGTGGATACAATTCCCGGCGGCACTCCTTATCGCCAACCCATGCTGCTGTTCCGCAATCATCGCGACGGAACCTTCGACGATGTTTCGCAGGCACTGGCCGATATGCCGCCGCAATCGAGGCGGGGCGCGGCGTTCGGAGACATCAATAACGATGGCAGTGTCGATATTGTCGTGCTCAACGTGGGAGAGCCACCGTCGCTCCTGCTGAATCATAGCGACAGTACGAATCATCGCGTGCTGTTCAAACTGGTTGGGATGAAAAGCAATAAAGCTGCGATTGGCGCTCGCATAACGGTGAAGGCTGGTACGCTCGTGCAGTTCAGCGAAGTGCGTGGTGGTGCGAGCTATCTTTCACAGAATGATTTGCGCCTTCACTTTGGATTAGGGACAAATGACCGGATGAGTGAAGTGACCATTCGGTGGCCGAATGGCGAGACCGAAGTCCTGCGGGATGTGCCAGCGGATTTTATTTATACCGTGGTCGAGGGCACGGGCATTCAGCGGAAGGTGGCGCTGCCAGCCTTGCCTCAGCCTTGAAGGTTCCAGATTTCCTGGGGTTTGAGCTTGGTGCTGCCGAGAAGTGAGGTCAGTGAGTGAAATGGCGATTTTGCACCGACAACTCGGAACCCTTACAATCGAGATCATCTCCTGTCCGATTCGAAGCTGCACGACTAGGGGTGGTGAATGAAGTTGCAATGGCCCTGTCGCCTGGCGATCGCTTTGGCTTGCTGTTCGTGTATGCAGTCTGCGCAAGCCCAGAAAAGAACAGACCCGTGCGAGCGCCCTGCCCCCTCTTCTGCCACTGGAACTGTGAAGCTGACACTAAAGGGTGGCCAGTCTGTCTATCACGAGGGCGAGATCATCCTACTTGAGCGTACGTTCACATATAGATTGGTTCAGTACCATCCCAAAGCAGGTCCCAACCTTAGGAGGTTTTCTTTCTGCCTCATCCCGGAAGGGTCTGATCCGCTGCAAGACGACGAAGAATCAGGCCTTTGGGGAAGCGCCGGGGGCTCGGTTCCCTCCGGTCCCTATGATGTGTTTGATCCTGGTGTCACCTACGTTGACGACATAGTGCTCAATGAGTCGAAGTCAGTACCACCAGGAAACTACAGTTTGCGAATGGGTATTTCCAATGAGGTCACATTTCAAGTCCTCCCGGCCGCACCAAAATGGCAGGCGGAGCAATTAACCAATGCGTTGGCGGTGTTGGATGCCGACCACACGAAGGACACTTCATCCGACATAGAGCGGACTAACCAGGCAGTGCGAGTTTTGAGGTTCCTTGGATCGGAAGCCTCCACCCGCGAACTGGCGCGTCGGTTCTGGTTCTACGACCAGAAACGTCAAGTCCGTCCGATAAGTGCCGAGTATCCAATAAACCCATTCTTCTATGGGTATGAGCGCACGCAGGATTATTGGGGACATCAAGGCTGGGTTGATTGCATCGCCTTACCGCGCAGTTGCTATCGAGGAATTGACCGCAGCAATTCACGATCCTAAGCACCCTGCCACACGCGCGATGGTAGAGACACTGGCCTTGCTAGAAATTCAATCAAAATCTGAGTACCCCAGGTTCATTCCCATTCGGCAGTACGGCCAGATCGAACTCCAATCTCCAACACCCGAGTGCCCCTTTCTGTTTCTGCCTTGCGCCAGCCACCCAAGCAAGTTTGAAAAACAGCGGCAGGCCAAGGGCGCAGCATACAACGATCTCGTTGCTGAACTTTTTGAGCAGGTCAGTAATTGACGAAACCGAGCCTTTACACTCATTTTTGCGCGGGACGAACTCTCGCGGAGTTCTGTGAACTGCCGAGTGAAGATCACCTCACCCGAATTAGGAGAGCAACTCCAAATGCTATCAAGAGGGCCATCACCCCAAGCGCAATCAGCATAGCGGTTCTTTGCCGTTGGCTCGAACTGGTCCCTGAGACCAGGACCCCATTCTGGCTTTGCGGGATTGCGTACGATTCCAGGTACCCACAGTTCGGGCACCGGAACGTAGTGACTGGAATGACTGTATCTTTTTTCTCCACTTTCAGACCCGTCCAGAAACTCGGCTGGGGTTCCCCCGGAGACCAGTTTTCTTGCTGCAATCCAGCCTGCGTGTTATCCGGCACCCAGCCTGACTCCATGTGCGCGTGACACCTTGTGCACTCAACTGTTCCTTTCATATTCATCCCCCAAGGAGTCGCAAACCCACCGCGTCCGAATACCTTCCGCGATGGAACTGGCTACTGCCTCGACGACATTATGCTCCCGCACAACCGTTGCGAACAGGAGGTACGCTCACCGCCAACCGGGCCGAGCAACCTCAATCAGTGGCTCACGCGATCCCCAGCTGCTTCTGAATTTCCTCCAACGGCACACCCTTCGTCTCCGGAACCATCGTTTTCACCCAAATGAGTTGGAGCACCATCATGCCGGCGAAAAACGAGAACACGTAACCAGGAGGGAAAGCCGTCACCATCTTTGGGAAGAACGTGGTGAGCAAGGCGGCGAAAATCCAGTGGGTGAAGCTACCGAGAGTTTGCCCTTCCGCGCGATGACGATTGGGAAATATTTCGGAGATCAACACCCAAATGACAGCTCCCTGCCCGATGGCGTGAGCCGCAATGAAACTGAAAATGCAGACCGGAACGATCGACAAATGACTGGTAAAGAAGGCCCATGCAACCGCGCCAAGAGAGAAGATATAACCGAACGAGCCAATATAGAGAAGGGTCCGTCGGCCCAGCCGGTCAATCAGCCATAGACCAACAAAGGTGAACACAAGATTGGTAACGCCAATCCCAATGGATTGCAACAAAGCGGCTTTGGCGCCGAGACCGGTAAGCTCGAATATCCGCGGAGCGAAGTACAAGATCGCATTGATGCCCGAGAGTTGGTTGAAGAAGGCAACCAGAATGGCGAGCAGGATCGGTTTGCGAAGACGTCTCGTCCAGAAATGTCCAGATGACGCTTGCTCTGTGGACGCGGCGATAATTGCGTCGGCCTCGGCTGCGATTTCGGCTTTCGAAATGTCAGGTTGGACGCGCTGCAGGACTTGCAAACCAGCGTCGCGGTCACCCTTTCTGCCGAGAAGCCAACGCGGACTTTCAGGAAGTCCAACGCAGAACATTACGTATAGCATCGACGGAAACGCGGCCACGCCCAGCATCCAGCGCCAGGCATTCTCGCCGATGCCCGCCAGTAAGGCGTTCGAGACGAAAGCGATCAGGATGCCAAAAACAATATTGAACTGGAACATGCCGGCCAGCCGTCCGCGATGCTTAGGCGGTGCAATCTCGGAGATATACATGGGGGCGACCACGGTCGAAATGCCAATGCCCAAGCCGCCGATCACGCGCGCCGCGATGAACGTGGCGACGTTTGGCGCCAATCCCGAGCCCACAGCGCCGACAAAATAAAGAATGCCGATCCATAGCAGCGTGGCTTTGCGCCCGAAGCGGTCAGCGGGCCAACCTCCGATCAGTGAACCAACCACGGTGCCGTAAAGAGCCGAAGCCATTGCAATGCCATGCAGGCCCGGACTCAGAGACCACAGCGCCTGTATGGTTTTTTCAGCGCCGGAAATAACCACCGTGTCGAAGCCGAAGAGAAATCCGGCGAGCGCCGACGTGAGCGACCAGAAGAAGATGCGACCATTCATGGATAAGCGAAAGCGTTGCCTACAACAAAAGCGGGGAGCTAAACGTGAGACTAGAAACTAGGTACTTGGTACTGCGTTCTCATCCCTTCGTCAGCGGATATCCCTTCTCCCGCCAGCCGCGAATGCCGCCGTCCATCGAGATCACATTCTTGTAACCCATCTTCTGCAAATTGTCGGCGGCGAGGGCGGAACGGAATCCACCGCCGCAGTAAAGAACGATTTCTGTATCCAGATCCGGCACACGCGCCTCAATGTCGCGCTCGATGATGCCTTTCCCAAGATGAATCGCGCCTGGCAGGTGGTCCCTGGCGAATTCGCTCTCTTCGCGCACGTCTACCAGGGTGAACTTGCCGCCGCGATCCATCTTATTTTTCACTTCGTCGACGTTGGTTTCGCGCACCCGCGTCTTCGCGTCGTCCACAATCTTCAGAAAGCGGGGAGGATGTTGCTGGGCCATGAGATCTCCCTTCCGTTTCAGGTTGCGACCATCATCCTATCAAGGGTCCTGGGATTGTGCTTATCGCCGGGCTGGAGGGTTTGGTTTTCCTTCGTGAAACATCGTACTCTTCGTGGTTGTGGATTCGTCATTTAGCATGAAGGTGTGAAAGAGAACGTAAATCGCCGCAAGATCGGGCTGGCGCGCTCACTATCGAAACTCGGTTACTGCTCGCGGTCGCGCGCGTCCGAGTTGATCCATGCCGGACGCGTGAGCCTGAATGGAAAAATCCGCCGCAATCCGGAGACACCAGTTTTTGTGAAAGAGGATCAGATCGAGGTTGATGGAAAACCGGTTAACTCGCAAGAAAAAATCTATCTCATGCTTAATAAGCCTCGCGGAGTGGTTACGACCGCCTCCGATGAAAAAGGCAGGGAAACGGTATACGACTTACTGAGCGGATTGTCTGGCGTGAAGAATGGTCTCCAGTTCAAACCCGCGGCCTGGCTCGCTCCAGTTGGCCGCCTTGACAAGGCCAGTGAAGGATTGATCTTGCTGACTAACGATTCTGAATGGGGCGCACGCATCGCGGCCCCGGAAACGCATCTGAACAAGACTTACCACGTGCAGGTAGGAATCGTTGCGGAGGACGAGTTTCTCCAAGGGCTGGTTCTCGGAGTGACCACGAAAGACGGAGAAGTAATGCGCGCGAAACAAGCGCGCCGCTTGCGCGCCGGACAAAAAACCTGCTGGCTAGAAATTATTCTGGACGAAGGCAAGAACCGCCAAATCCGGCGCATGATGGAGGAGAGGGGCGTCGAAGTGTTGCGTTTAATCCGCGTCGCCATCGGCCCCCTGGAATTGGGTGGTCTCGCGAAAGGTGAGTACCGGCCCGTCACCGCGGACGAGAAGCGAAAGCTAGATCACGCCCTGCAGGGCAAGACCTCATGAGCGAGTTAGTCTTTCTTCCCGCCGTTGTTATGGCCGAGAGAATTCGGAAGAGGGAACTATCCCTCGTAGAACTCGTCGAGGCGCATTTAGCGCAGATTGAAAAACTGAATCCGAAGCTAAACGCGTTTGTTCAGGTCGATGTCGACGCAGCGCGGCGAGCCGCTCAACGTGCGGAGGCGTCAGTCATGCAGGGAAAGCCGCTTGGCGCGCTGCACGGTGTTCCCGTCAGCATTAAAAGTTCTTTCGACGTTGCTGGCATGCGCTGCGAGTCAGGTACTCGTCTGCGCGCCGGACATGTGCCCATTCAAGACGCCCCACTGGTGGCGCGTCTGCGCGCAGCCGGCGCGATCATCCTGGGGGTCACGAACGCTCCCGAGCTTTTAATGGCTTGGGAAACCGACAACATGCTCTACGGCCGCACCAACAATCCATGGGATCTCGAGCGCACAGCCGGTGGTTCCAGCGGCGGTGAGGCGGCGGCGATTGCCTCAGGCATGTCTGCAGGCGGCGTCGGCAGCGATGGCGGCGGATCGATTCGCGTCCCGGCGCACTTCACCGGTATCTGCGGTCTCAAGCCCACGCCCGGACGCATCCCAGCGACCGGGCACTTTCCGGTCTCGGCAGGGCCGTTTGCTGCAATCGGGGTCGTCGGTCCACTCGCTCGTACGGTCGCTGATCTGAAAATTCTTTTCGAGATCATGCAAGGCCCTGATATTGGCGACACCTCCTCCGCACCTGTAGCGCTGCGCTGGCCCAGCAGAGATGAAACTAAGAACCTGAGAATTGGTTATTTCGAAGACGATGGCCGTACGCCAGTCACCCTTGAAACCCGCGTCGCTGTTCGCAAGGCCGCAGAATCTTTGCGCAGCGCGGGATTTCAGGTGGAACGATTCCAGCCTGACGGCCTCGACCAGGCGCGGAAACTATGGTGGAAGTATTTCGTGGTTGCCGGCGGCATGCTTTTGCGGCCGATGTTCAAGGGAAGGGAAGCTGACCTTAGTCCAATCCTGAAAGATTTCCTGGACGTATCCGCGTCCCAGCCGCCCCTCACCGCCGACTCCTTGCTCGATGCCTGGATTCAACGCGATCTGCTCCGCACTCAATTCTTTGCACAAATGCGGAGGTATCCGATCCTGTTGTGCCCTGCGGCGGCGATTCCCGCATTCCGGCACGGCGAGCGCAGTTGGGAAGTTGACGGCAAAACCGTCAACTATCTCGACGCTTGGAGCTACACCGAGTTCTTCAACCTGTTGGGCAATCCGGCCGTTGTCGTTCCTGTCGGACGCTCACCGAAGGGTCTACCCATTGGCGTGCAGATTGTCGGCAGGTCGTGGGAAGAAGAGCAAGTATTATCCGTTGCCTGCGCGCTGGAATCGGTGTGTGGTGCAGGCAGCATTCCCCCAAATGGCCAATGACAAATGGCCAATGGTATGAAGCGCCGCGCGTTTCAGTAGTATGTTTACACTATTTCCCCAGCGCTCGATATATAAGTAACTTGATTCGCACGCGATTTCAGTCGCTGTGGACCTGAAATCCATCACCATTTTGGCCGCTGATGTCTTCGATGCGAGATAACTCATTTTCCAACAATTTCGCCGGCAGGGCTTTGCCCTGGCTGCTGATATTTCTGCTGATGTCGGCGGCGTATCTCTATGCCTTCCCGCAGGCGAATATTTTCTATGCCGGTGTTGTGTTGTCGCACGCTTTGGCCGGAATAATCACCGCCATTCTGCTCATTCGCGCGCTCTACCCTCTAGTTCGAAATGGAAGCGTTCTTGCGCGCGCAGGGTGGTTGGTGATCGCGACCGGAGCCATTTTCGGACTCATCCTGATTAAGACCGGCACTCCTCGAACCGAGTGGAGATGGCTTTATCTACACATCCTGGTATCGCTCATCGGAGTCGGCCTTCTGCTCGCCGACAAGTGGGAAGAGCGTGCGCGGCTATCTTCGAACACTCCTGCGATCGTTTTGCGCACTGCAATTTGCCTCGTGGTGTTAGCCGGCATCGGATACAGCGCGCGCTATATTCGAGAAAGTTGGCAGACACGTTCTCGCATTCAGAATCCCACCATGCCGCCCGATAGCATGAATGGCGAGGGTGACGGTCCAGAAGGTTCTTTTTTCCCCAGTTCCGCCCAGGTTTACGGCAAGCAGAAAATTCCGAGCAAGTTCTTTATGGAGTCCGCTTCCTGCAAGCGCTGTCATGAAGATATTTACAACCAGTGGTTCAGCTCGGCGCATCATTTTTCTTCATTCAACAATCAGTGGTATCGCAAGTCGATCGAGTACATGCAGGACACGGTCGGGACCAAGCCCTCGAAATGGTGCGGCGGATGCCACGATCCCGCGCTGCTCTACAGTGGCCTGATGGACACGCCGATAAAGGAAATCGTGCACCGTCCTGAATCTCAGGCTGGCCTTGGCTGCATGATGTGCCACTCCATCGCCGACGTGAAGAGCACCATGGGCCAGGGAGACTTCTATCTGGAATATCCCAAGCTTCACGAACTCGCCGCCACAGAGAATTCGGTGGCGCGCGCGTTGCACGATTTTTTGATTCGTTTGAACCCGGAGCCTCACCGCCGCGTTTTTCTTAAGCCATTCATGAAGACGCAAACCGCCGAGTTCTGCTCCACTTGTCACAAGGTGCACCTCGACGTTCCGGTGAATCACTACCGCTGGTTCCGCGGATTCAATGAGTACGATAACTGGCAGGCCAGCGGCGTCTCCGGACAAGGCGCACGATCGTTCTACTATCCTCCGAAACCGCAACAATGCGCAGATTGCCACATGCCCGCTGAGTCGTCGCAGGATGCAGGCAACGTCAACGGAGTCGTGCATTCGCATCGTTTTCCCGGAGCGAACACCGCGCTGCCCACGGCGAATGACGACGCAGCGCAACTTAAACTTACTGAGGCATTTCTAAACAGTGGTGCGCTCACGGTGGACATTTTTGCTCTGTCTCCAGCGCAGGCGCCGCTGAAGTCGGGCGCAAGCACTCAGTCAGATCTAGCGACCACCTTCGCAGTCGGAGAAGAAGCCGAAACCAAGATTACTCCCGGCGCCGGCGGAGAAGTTGCGCCAGTTACTGCCCCGTTGAACCGTGTGCAACCCGCGCTGCGGCGAGGTGACACTGTGCGCGTGGATGTCGTCGTCCGCACCAAAAAAGTTGGACACTTTTTCCCCGGAGGCACAGTCGACGCCTACGACACGTGGCTTGAACTCAAAGGGACTGACGATAAAGGCCAGATCATCTTCTGGAGTGGCATGGTCGAGGGCGGCGGCAAAGGGCCGGTAGAAAAAGGTGCGCACTTCTACCGCTCGCTGCAGGTGGATGCGCACGGCAACCCTATCAACAAGCGCAACGCCTGGGCAACGCGCGCGGTTGTTTACGTGCGATTGATTCCGCCCGGCGCGGCTGATACGGTGCATTACCGCATGACGATTCCTGAAAACGCAAGCAGCAAAATCACGTTGCACGCGCGCCTGTGCTACCGCAAGTTCTCGTGGTGGGGAACTCAATTTGCGTTTGTGGGGGAGCCTGACGAGAAGTCGACTGGCGAAGTTACGCCTGCATACGACGACCGTGCATTTATCTTTACGAAGTCGATTCAGGGAGTTTCCGCTAAGGAGGAAAAAATTCCAAACGTTCCTGTCGTGACGGTTGCTGAAGATGAAGTGACGCTTCCGGTCGTGGCGCACAATGTGCCTGCTGCCCAACCGAAAACGATTGCACGAAAAGATGAATGGCAGCGCTGGAACGATTACGGTATTGGCTTGTTTCTGCAAGGCGATTTGAAGGCTGCGGCAGCCGCGTTTCAGAAAGTGACCGAGGCCGATCCAGATAATCCCGATGGCTGGGTGAACTTGGGCCGTTGCGCCGTGCAAGAAGGCGACATGGAGCGCGCCCGCACTGTGCTCGAAAAAGCGTTGTCCTTATCTCCAGCGCTGGCGCGAGCTAACTATTTTTATGCGCGCGTGCTGCGCTCAGACGGCAACTACGAAGGCGCCGCATCCCGCCTGCGCATTGTTCTCACGCAGTATCCACGCGACCGCGTCGCGCTCAACGATCTGGGGCGCATTCTCTTTCTGCAGCGCAAATATTCCGACGCAGTGGAAACATTGCAATCCGTTCTGGCGATCGACCCCGAAGACCTGCAGGCTCATTACAACCTAATGCTCTGCTACAGCGGCTTGGGCAACGAAAAGCTGGCGAAGGAACACCAGGATCGTTACATGCGATTTAAGGCGGATGAATCGTCCCAGGCGATTACAGGTCCATATCGGCAGCTGCATCCAGAGGACAACAACGAACGGCAAGCAATCCACGAGCATCTCTCAGTGCCTCTGCGGTCACACTCGACAACCCGTGTGGGGACAGGCGACTTGCCCGCCCAGATGGGCAAAGCACGTCTGGCTTCCGCTGCCACTTCCGCCGGGGCTTCCAACTAAAATGGCAAAACTTCGAACACTCCGCTCACTTTTGTCCCTGCCGGTCGCCCTGTGCCTCTTGATGCTTCCGATTCACGCTTCCGCGCAGCAAGTTTTTCGCGACGTCACGACGCAATCCGGGATTCGCTTCACTCACAACAACGGTGCCTTCGGAAAAAAATGGCTGCCCGAGACCATGGGGCCGGGCTGTGCTTTCATTGATTACGACAACGATGGCTATCCCGATGTTCTGCTGGTCAATGGGCAGGACTGGCCTGGGCATCCCCATGTTGGTGCAACGACCCCAAAGCTATACCACAATAATCGCAACGGAACCTTCACGGATGTGACCCGTCAGGCTGGGCTCGCTGTTCCCATGTTTGGATTAGGAGTCGCGGTCGGAGACTACGACAACGACGGCTTCGACGATATCTTCATCACTGCGCTAGGCCAGAGCCATTTATTTCACAACAACGGCAACGGCACATTCACTGAAGTAACGAAGACCGCCGGCATGTGGGGGCCGAATGAGTTTTCTACGAGCGCCGCCTGGGTCGATTACGACCGCGACGGCAAACTCGACTTGGTAGTCGCGAACTATGTGCAATGGAGCGAGCAGAGCGATCTCTACTGCACGCTCGACGGCGCGCACAAATCCTACTGCACTCCGGAATCGTATAAAGGAACGTCCGTTCGCCTGTGGCACAACCTGGGCGGCGGCAAGTTTGAAGATGCCACGCAGAGAGCAGGCCTTAGCGATCCCACTTCGAAGAGCCTTGGCATCACCATTCTCGATTACAACGCAGATGGCTGGCCGGACATTCTGATTGCCAACGACACGCAGCCCAACAAGCTTTATCTGAATAAAAAAGACGGAACCTTCGAAGAACGCGGCGTTTCTTCCGGTATTGCGTTTAGCGAAGACGGAGTAGCGCGTGCCGGCATGGGCGCCGATGCCGCCGACTACGACCGCAGTGGGCATCCCAGTGTGATCATCAGCAACTTCGCCAATCAGATGGTCTCGCTCTATCACAACGAAGGCAACGGATTATTCGTCGACGAAGCGCCGCAATCCGAAGTCGGACGCGCCACGCTGGTGACACTCGGATTCGGCTGCTTCTTTTTCGATTACGATAACGACGGTTGGCCCGACATCTTCGTCGCCGACGGCCACATCGAAGACCAGATCGAACGCGTACAAAAACGCGTTGCCTATGCCGAGCCTTCGCATCTATTCCGCAACCTTGGAGGGGGTAAGTTTCAGGAAGTCACGGCGCAGATGGGTCCGGCCTTTGCCGCGCCAAGAGTGGCGCGGGGCGCGGCCTACGCCGATATCGATAACCATGGCTTTCTCGACGTTCTTGTCACCACCAACTCCGGGCCTGCATTTTTGTTTCACAACGAGGGTGGATCAAATCACAGCCTGCGCCTGAAACTGGTGGGAACGAAGTCAAATCGGGACGGCATCGGCGCGATCGTGCGCGTGACCTCGGGCAATGAAAAAGACAAACAGTGGAAGATGCTCCGCTCCGGCTCCAGTTATCTATCCCAGAGCGAACTGGTGCTCACGTTCGGCCTGGGCACGCAAGCTAAAGCGGACACGGTTGAGATTCAGTGGCCCAGTGGCCAGGTGGACAAACTATCGAACATTGCTGCGGGACAAACCGTGACCGTCCAGGAAAATAAGGGTGTGGTTGCGAACCGGCCGTACGGCAAGGCCGCGAAATGAATCACAGTACGGTTTCCTTAGTGCCGTCGCGCCCTTTGTGGTTAAATTCCTAATCAATGACTCCCCGAATTTCCGTCGCCCTCGCTGGTATTTTGCTGGCCGCATTCGGCCTGTTCGCCACCGCGCCGCAAACTCAGCCAAAAGCAAATCCGGTCGAGGCTGCGCGCATGAACAATCTAGGTGCAGCCTACATGAACCAACAGCTTTTCGAGAAGGGTCTGAAGTCGTTCCGGCTCGCCGCTGAACTCGATCCGAAGCTGACAATCGCGCGCCTCAATGAGGGCATTGCCCTCCTCAACCTACAGAAAATTGACGAAGCCAAGGCCGCGCTCGAAGATGCCCTGAAGCAGGATCCGAGGATTCCAAACGCCTCGTACAATCTTGGCTTGTTAGCCAAAAATACCGGCGATGCCCAGGCCGCGATCGATGCATTCAAGAATGTAACTGCAATCGACGCCAACGACGCGGACACGTGGTATTTCCTGGGCGCGTCCTACGTGCAAGCTAAACAATTTCCGCATGCCATTGACTGCTTTCAGCACGCGCTGCAGCTCAACCCGCTGCACGCCTCCGCCGAGTTCGGATTGTCGCGCGCCTATCAGCAATCGGCTGACATCGATCACGCGCGCGAGCACCTGAAGAAATTCCAGTACATCACGCAAAACAAACTCGGCGCGCCCATGAGCCTCGCCTACGGCGAGCAGGGCCAGTACTCACGCGCGGTAGAATCGCCGAGCGCCGTGTTAAAAGCGCCTGCGGCGATTAAAGTGCAGTTTGTGGATGTGACGAGGTACGTCGGGCTGGCGCCGACGATTGCGCCCTCCCGTAGCAATGGCTTGGACTCTGGCCTTGCTCCCGGTGCTTGTTTCATTGATTACGATAACGATGGCCGTCCGGATATTTTTCTGTCCAATAACGGCAGAGATGGAGGTATGTCTCTTTACCGCAATTTGGAAGGTGGCAAGTTCGAAGACGTTACGCTCCGAGCAGGTCTCGACCCGAAACTCCATGGCGTCGGCTGCTCAGCGGGAGATTACGACAACGATGGCTACACCGACTTAGCAGTCAGTTTGGACGGGGGTATTCTCCTCCTGCACAACGAGAAAAACGGAACCTTCAAGAACGTGACCAAATCTGCTGGCATAAAGAGCGAAGTCCAAGATGGCGGCCTGACATTCATCGATTACGACCACGACGGGGATATAGATCTTTTGATTACTGGCAACACGGACAAGCCGGCAGCGGTATCTAGACATCTTACCGGCGCGAATGCGATGTTGCGTAACAACGGCAACGGTACTTTCACCGACGTGAGCGCATCCCTTGCACTGGAGGGGGCTACTCCCAATATTTCCGCGGTCGGTACCGATTACAACAACGATCGCGCGGTCGATATCGTCACGACCGGAATGGGCACTGGACCTGTCGAACTTAAGCCGAATGCTTATATGGGAACGCTGATTTACGAGAACCCGCGACAAGGAAAGTTCATCCGACGCGAACTCTGGTCTTCGCCCATGCAAGCGCAAACAGCGGGAGTCGCAGTTCTCGACTTCGACCATGACGGCTGGATGGACGTTGCCTTCACTCACATGGGAGCGCCCGCTCTAACGTTGTGGCGCAACAACCACGGCAAGAGTTTCGACCGCGTGTCCCTTCCCGAGACAAACTGGGTTCGCGCTTATGGTGTCGCCGCCATCGACTATGACAACGACGGTTGGGTCGACTTGGTCGCGGTCGGCGAAACCAAAGAGGGCAAGGGCGAAGTGCGGCTGTTCCGCAATCTCGGGGCTGATGGTTTCAAGGATGTCACCTCCGATGTCGGTCTCGACAAGATTCAGCTCAAAGAGCCACGCGCGATCATCACTGGCGACTACGATGGGGACGGCGCGACCGACCTGCTGATTACGCAGAATCACGGTCCAGCAGTTCTTTTGCGCAACGAGGGCGGCAATCAGAATCACTGGCTCCGCCTCTCGCTCAAGGGACTGAACGACAATAAGTCCGCCATCGGAACGAAAGTCGAAGTGTTTGCTGGCGGCAACCGGCAGAAGTTTGAGATCGCCGGCTCGAACGGATACCTGGGGCAGAATTCCACCGACATCGTGGTCGGTCTGGGCGATGCGAAAGAAGCCGACATTGTGCGCATGCTCTGGCCCACCGGCGTGTTGCAGGATGAAATTAACGTTGCCGGAGACAAGCAGCAGAATTTTCTCGAGATCGATCGCCGCGGCAGCTCCTGCCCTACGCTGTTTGTGTGGAATGGTGAGCGCTATGAATTTGTCGCCGACATGCTAGGCGCGGGTGTGGTTGGACACTGGATCGGGCCCGGGCAGCGCGACGTTCCGCGCCCCGTCGAGTACATCAAAATCGATCGCAACGCCATCCGCGAGAAAGATGGCAGGCTCAGCTTCCGCTTCATGGAACCGCTCGAGGAAGCTGTCTACCTCGATCAGGTACGAGTGCTGGCGGTCGATCATCCGGCGGATGTCGAAGTTTATCCGAACGAATATTTCGCGTCGAACCCACCGTATCCAGAATTTAAAGTGGTCATCAGCCGCGACGCGCGACCGCCTGCGGGCGCGTGGGACGAGCATGGCCATAACGTGTTGCCCGATCTTTTAGCCCATCGGTACTTCGGCGATTTTGCGCTGACGCAATTTCAGGGCTTCGCTAAACCTCATAGCTTGGTCCTCGATCTGGGCGAGGCATATCGCGGAGGCCCGCTGTGGCTGCTGCTGCACGGCGAAGTCGAGTACTTTTCGGCAAACAGCATGTACGCCGCATCGCAAGCCGGTGTGCAGGCGGTCGCTCCTTATGTCGAGGCGTTGAGTGTTGGCGGGAAGTGGACGCGCGTGATCGATGACATGGGTTTCCCCGCCGGAGGCCCGCGCACCATGACCGCTGATCTCACGGGCAAGTTGCCGCGGGGCACGCGGAAGATTCGTATCACGACCAATCTGCAGATCTATTGGGACAGCATTCTGGTGAGTCGAACACCTCAAGAACCCCACGAGAAAGCAAAAGCCCAAAGCCTGCGTCTGACGCAGGTTCCGCTCGTTCGCGCCGACCTGGGTTCCCACGGTTTTCCTCTGAAAATCGAGGGCACGCCTCCCGGCAACGTCCAATACATTTATGAGAAGACGAGCGCGACCGGGCCATACACTCGCCCGGCGGGAACATACACGCGCTACGGCGACGTCTTGCCCCTCCTGACCGCAGTGGACGACCAGTTGGTCGTGTTCGGTTCGGGCGATGAGGTGCGGCTCGATTTTGATCCGTCGAAATTACCTGCGCTACCGCAAGGATGGCTGCGCGATTATTTCTTCGCTGCGAATGGCTACGAGAAAGACATGGACTTCTACGCCGCCGAAGGCAACTTCGTAGCGCCGCTGCCGTTTCTCAGAATGGGCGACTATCCCTACGCGCCGGGCCAGTCGTTCCCGCTCGACGACGCGCACGTAAATTATCTCCTCGAATACAACACCCGGCAGATGTCGGGAAATGAACAGCGTGGGTATTGGTTCGACTACGGTTCCCCGAAGTAAGCACGAGAGAGCTTATCAGTCAGGTCAGAGATGCGCGCCATAGAATCGTTTTAACATTGACATTCCAGCCCTCCGCATAATCCAATGGGCGGACTCATGGAAACCAACTCTGCCGTTTCGGCGTCCGCGCCGCGGTTGCGCCGCACGCTTACCCTTTGGGATCTTATCCTCTACGGCGTGATCGTGATTCAGCCGGTCGCGCCGATGTCAGTGTTTGGCGTGCTCAGCAATCGCGGCCGTGGGCACGTGGTTACGACGATTCTGATCGCCATGGTCGCGATGCTGTTCACCGCGATCAGCTATGGGCGGATGGCGCGGGCTTATCCCAGCGCGGGTTCGGCTTTTACTTATGTCGGGCAGGAGATCAACCCCGCGCTTGGCTACGTAACCGGCTGGAGCATGGTCATGGATTACCTTCTCAATCCCATGATCTGCATTATCTGGATCAGCCAGCAGGCGCATGTGTTCGCACCCGGGGTCTCGTATGCTGCGTGGGCGGTTTTTTTTGCTTTCGTGTTTACCGCTTTGAATGTTCAAGGCGTAAAAACTTCAGCCCGCGTGAATACGGCGCTGGCTGCGGGCATGGGGGTGGTGATTGCGATCTTTTTTGTGGCGGCGGCGCGCTATATTTTTGGCCACCCTTATGATGGTGCGGCGTTCTTTACTCGGCCCTTTTACGATCCCGCGAGTTGGAATACGAAAGCGGTGCTGGGGGGCACATCGGTGGCTGTGCTGACCTACATCGGTTTTGATGGCATCTCCACGCTCTCGGAAGAAGCCGAGAATCCACGGAGAAACATTTTGTTGGCGACGGTGCTGGTCTGTGTAGTGATTGGTATTCTATCGGCCTTCCAGGTGTATGCGGCTCAGCTTATCTGGCCGGCCTCTGAACCGTATCCGAACATGGATACAGCTTTTACTTTCGTGGCAGGACGCGCCTGGGCGCCGCTGTTTGCCATCGTAGGGTTCACCCTGGTGGTGGCGAACTTCGGCTCGGGAATGGGCGCGCAGCTGGGTGCGGCGCGGCTGCTGTATGGCATGGGACGCAGCAATGCTTTGCCCAAGTCTTTCTTTGGCGCAGTCGATGCCAAACGGCGGGTTCCACGCAACAACGTCTTGTTTGTGGGCGTACTCGCCTTAGCTGGCGCATTTCTGCTTCCCGCACTGGCGGGAGCCACCACCGGCTATGATCTCGGCGCGAACCTGCTCAACTTCGGCGCGCTGATAGCCTTTATGGGCGTCAATGCTGCCGCATTCGTCCGCTACTACTTGCATGAACCGGAAAAGAAGTTTGGCAATCTGGCTCCGCCGGTTCTGGGATTCGTCATCTGTTTCTTTCTCTGGATTAGTCTGAGTCCGAAAGCGCTGGTGTTTGGGGCGATCTGGATGGCGGTGGGAATCGCCATCGGGGCGTGGAAGACCAAAGGGTTTCGAGGCAATTTAGTCGACTTCGAATTGCCGCCGGAAGAATAAGGCGCGGGAGCGTGAATGCCAGGTTCGATCGAATCGATCGCTTACTCTTTCAGTAGCTGCCTTGCGATCACCAGCCGCTGGATCTCGCTGGTCCCCTCGCCGATCGTGCACAGCTTCACGTCCCGGTAATATTTTTCGGCGGGATAGTCTTTGATGAAGCCGTACCCGCCGTGAATCTGCACACCTTCGTTGGCGCACCTCACGGCTACTTCACTGGCGTAAAGTTTTGCCATAGAAGACTCCAGCGTGGTTTTCATGCCGGCGTCTTTCATCGACGCCGCTCGCATGGTGAGCAACCGCGCCGCGTCAATCTCAGTGGCCATATCAGCCAGCTTCCACTGGATCGCCTGGAACTCCCCGATTGCCTTACCAAATTGCCGCCGCTCTTTGGAGTAATTCAGCGCGGCTTCGTATGCGCCCTGTGCCATTCCCAATGACAGAGCTGCTATCGAAATGCGACCGCCATCAAGCACGCGCATCGCGTCGATGAAGCCGTCGCCTTCCTTGCCCAGCAAATTTTCCGCGGGAATTACGCAATCTTCAAAGATCATTTCCGCCGTGTCGCTAGCTCTCAATCCCAGCTTGTTTTCTTTCTTGCCGGGGCGGAATCCTTTCGTATCCTTATCAACGATGAATGCGGAAAGGCCGTGGGTATTGGCGGCGCGGTCCGTCACTGCGATTACGACAACTGCATCCGCGTAGTGTCCGTTGGTGCAAAAAGTCTTTGTGCCGTTGAGAACCCAGTTGCTTCCGCGGCGCTTCGCGGTCATGCGGGCGCTGCCCGCGTCCGATCCGGAGGACGGCTCCGTAAGTCCCCATGCGCCGATGAATTCGCCAGTAGCCAGTTTGCTGACGTATTTCTTTTTCTGCGCCTCGTTGCCGGCGAGGAAGATGTGATTTGAGCACAGCGACGTGTGCGCAGCGACAATGATCCCCACCGACCCATCCACCCGCGCCAGTTCTTCGATGGCGATGACGTATTCCACATAGCCCATGCCCGCGCCAGCGTATTCGCTGGGGAAAACGGTTCCCAATAATCCGAGCTTGCCCAATTCTTTGACGGTAGCCAGTGGGAACTCGCACGCCTCGTCCCATTTCATGACATACGGCAAGATCTCGCGCTCAGCGAATTCGCGGACCGTCTTCTTCAAGTGCATCTGCTCGTCGTTCAGTTGAAAATCCAAGGTTCCTCCGCACGCCAAAACTGATTTTGATTAGAACATAGCGGTAGAAGTGGGGAAAAGTTACCTCAGGAGATGGAAGAGGAGGCTGGGGGAAAACCGCGCTATCACTTGCGATTATGCGCGCGAAACACTTCATCCCAACCGACCGGATGGTCTGCCAATATCCGCATGGCGGATCTCTTGAGAGAATCAGTGGGCGACTTTGTCGGCCGCAAGGAAGCGCTCGAACACTTCGTTCGACAGCAGCCTGCCGCGCGAGGTCAGGCAAACGAAATCCTCCCGCTGCTCTATTAACCCCTGTTCGACGAGTTCGTCAATCGCGATCCGAGCATCCTGAATGGCTTCCTCGCCGAATTTCGCGGACATATCCCGCAGCCTGACGCCTCGCGTAAGCCGCAGCCCAAGAAAAAAAAATTCCTCGAGCGCTGACTGGTGCGAGACCGCAGTGCGCAGGAAATTAGACCCGCCCATGTACTGCTCCAAAGACTCGGAGGACGCGAAGCGCACCGCGTCGATGTGGGGGTCGGCAGAGATCAGCATCGAATGTGCGTCCACGCCAAAACCGAAGTAGGATTGCCGCGTCCAGTACTTCAAATTATGGCGTGACTCGAACCCTCGGCGGGCGAAGTTGGAAATCTCATATTGGGGAATGCCCGCCGCTCCAAGCCGGTCAGCGGCCACGAGATAAAAATCGGCCGTCGCTTCTTCGTTCGGCACAAAGTGGGCGTGATAGCGTGTGCCTCCCGCCAGAAGTTCGCGTCCGAGCCGCGATTCCTCGTCAACTTCCAGCATGTAAACACTGACGTGTGGAACGCCGGTCGCGATAGTTTCCGCCGTCGAGAATTCCCAACTCTCAGCAGTCTGGTGCGGCAGTCCACTGATGAGATCGATGTTGATGTTCGAAATTCCCGCTGTTCGCAGGAGAGCGATGTCATCGAGCACCGTCACGCGGCTGTGCAGACGACCAACCGCCGCCGCTTCCTGATCTACAAACGACTGCACGCCAAGGCTTACACGGTTCACGCCGCATCGCAGCAGAGTTGCCAGCGTGCCAGGTGTTAATGTACCCGGCGCGCATTCCACTGTGATCTCTGCTTCCGCACTTACATCGAATTGTGATCTTACTGTCGCGAATATTAGCTCCAGTTGCGGGGCTTCCAGTACGGTCGGCGTCCCACCGCCGAGATAGATGGAATCTACGGAGCGTTCCATCTGCCCGCCAATTTCCGCTGCGACCCGCGGCGCGTTCTCAATGTCGGCACAAACTCGATCGACATAGCGCTGGAATACCGCGCGCGAAAACACGTCAGACGCGAAGTTGCAGTAACTGCACTTCGTGCGGCAGAACGGGACCGAAATATAGATTCCCAGCGGCACAGACCATTATCCCATTTGCGTGAAGAATGTTTGCCGCGACCCCAAACCTTTTCCATCCTCCTGCCTGCCTCGGCCATCCATATTGAGGTACCCTGTTAGCAGCGCCAGCAGGCCGTTTCGACAGTCGATCGCTAAGAATTCATGTCTCAGGAAGAAGAAGTATTAGGCAAAGCGTATGACAGCCGCCTGATGGCGCGGCTGCTGAAATACCTGCGTCCCTACCGCTGGCAGGTGGCGATCGCGCTTATCTCGATTCTACTGAAGTCTTTCGCCGACGTGCTCGGCCCATATCTGACCAAAGTGGCGATTGATCGCTACCTTGCTCCGGCCAAAGCGGCATCTTCCGGAATGTGGAGCTGGCTCAGCCCGCGCGCCATCACCGGCATTGCGCAGATTGCGGGCATTTATGTCGGGCTGCTGGTCTTCAGCTTCGTGCTCGAGTTCCTGCAGACTTATTTCATGCAGTGGACTGGCCAGAAAGTGATGTTCGACCTGCGGCGCCAGATCTTCCGCCATCTTCAGCGCTTGCACGTTGCCTTCTTCGACAAGAACCCGGTCGGACGACTGGTTACGCGCGTCACCACTGACGTGGACGCTTTGAATGAGATGTTCACATCTGGCGTGGTGTCGATCTTCGAAGATTTGTTCGTGCTCTTCGGCATCCTCGGCGTGATGCTTTGTATGAACTGGAAGCTGGCCCTGATCACCTTCGCCGTGCTGCCGTTTATCGTTTATTCCACCAAGATTTTCCGCGACCGGGTGCGTGATTCCTACCGCCGTATCCGCGTCGCCATCGCCCGCATCAACTCGTATCTACAGGAGCACATCAGCGGCATGGTTGTGCTGCAGCTCTTCAATCGAGAGCGCAAGGCTTACGACCGGTTCTCGGAAATCAATCGCAATCACATGGACGCGTACAAAGACGCGATCATGGCCTATTCGGTTTATTACCCCGTGATGGACGTTCTCTCCTGGATTGCGATTGCCTGCGTGATTTGGTTTGGCGGCGGTGACGTCATGAGAAACATCCGAGTCAACAGCGTTGCCGTCGACTTCAATTGGAGAACGCTGGCCACATTCCGCCTGGTGTCGACAGGGGCGTCGCTGGGCGTGCTGGTTGCATTTATCGCGTACGCGTTGCGCTTCTTCCGTCCGATCATGGACTTCAGCGAAAAGTACAACATCCTGCAGTCGGCCATGGCCGCGAGCGAACGCATCTTTAAGTTGCTGGACACGCCTGTGCAAGTCGTTTCGCCAGCAGTCACGAAGCGCCCTGAAGGACCAGGCCGAATCGAATTCGATCACGTCTGGTTCGCGTATCACGATGCGGCGGAGAGCGAGGAAGCTCCCGACTGGGTTCTGCGCGATGTTACATTCGCCATCGAGCCCGGAGAAACCGTAGCCATCGTCGGCCACACCGGCGCCGGCAAGACGACGGTTATCTCGCTGTTGATGCGCTTTTACGATGTGCAGAAGGGTGCGGTGCGCATCGATGGCGTCGACCTCAAAGACATGGACCTCGTCGACTTGCGCAGCCGCTTCGGTGTGGTGCTGCAGGATCCGTTCCTGTTTAGCGGAACGATCGGCGGAAACATCAGGCTCGGGACGAAGCGTATTCAGGATGCAGACATTGAGAAGGCCGCCGAAGATGTAAACCTCGCTGACTTCATCCGCGCGCTGCCCAAGGGATTCGACGAAGAAGTCCGCGAGCGCGGCTCGACCCTTTCGACGGGCCAGAAGCAGCTTATCTCGTTCGCGCGCGCTCTGGCTCACGAACCGAAGATTCTGATTCTCGACGAGGCCACATCCAGCGTGGACACCGAAACCGAATTTCGCGTGCGCGATGCGCTCAACCGGATGGTCGAGGGGCGCACCTCGCTGATCATTGCCCACCGGCTCTCGACGGTGCAGCGCGCCGACAAGATCATCGTCATGCACAAAGGCCAGGTCCGCGAAATGGGCACGCACCAGCAACTGCTGACTCAGCGCGGAATTTACTTCAAGCTTTACCAGCTGCAACACAAGGACCAGGAGATCAATCTGGCGCGGACGACCCTTGGACCAGAATCAGGGCAGGACTCACCCGCAGATTCTGAAGTCACTGCCAGCGCGGATGACTAGCTCTCAACCGGCTCAGCCCGACCGGGGTTCCACTGCGGGATGGATCCTAATCAAACAGATACGCGGTGTCGTGCCGGTAGGCGGGGGAGTGCGGAGCTTCGCTGGACAGCGGGGCGGCTGTCCCCACAAAGGCATTTTGGAGTGATCCCGGGAGCTAGTCCGGAGCGTGATCGAAGGTGAGGTAGTTTATAATTGGTGATTCCGCCCCACGGTTCTGGTGTTCCAAGAGGATGTCTGGAGTGACAAGAAGATGATTCGATTTCTGCAAACTGAAGGACCGGTCAAGAAGATCGTGCTCAGCGGCTTGTTGTTGCTGATTTGCGCCGCCATGGTGATCGCGTTCGTTCCCGGAGGATTGGGAGACAACATCACCGGCACGCCCGGCAAGGGAGTTGTGGCCAAGGTGAGTGGCGAGGATATTACCGCAGAGCAGGTGAGAGAGACGGCTCGCCAGATGGCGCAACAGCAGGCCCAGCAATATGGCGCGAACGCGTCGATGCTGATGCCTTTTCTGATCCAGCAAGACACGCAGCGTGCGGCCGACCAGTTGATTGACCGGCAGGCATTGCTGACCGAGGCGCAGCGGCTGGGGCTGAAATCTACGCCGCAGGAAGTGAAGGACGAACTGCAGCACGGACGATATTCACCGATCTTCTTTCCCGGTGGAAATTTCGTAGGACAGGCCGAATATGAGGGCATGCTGCAGCGGGCGAACCTTACTCCGGCGATGTTCGAGGGTAACGTCGGCAAAGAGATTCTGATCAATAAATTGCAAGCGCTGATCACTGGAAGCGCATCGGTGAGCGACGCTGCCATCCGCCAGGAATTTGCCAAGCAGAATACGAAAGTGAAGTTCGAGTATGCCGTTCTTAGAGAAGACGACATTAAGAAGGGTCTCCATCCCACGACGGAAGAGCTGAAGGCTTTCTACGACAGCCACCAGAAAAACTACGCGAACTCAATTCCAGAGAAGCGCAAGATCAAGTACGCGGTGATCGATACAGGAAAAGTTCAGGGCGGGGTGCAGATCACGCACGACGATCTACAGGCTTACTACAATCAACATCGCGATGAGTATCGGACGGCGGAGCAGGCGAAGGTTAGCCACATTCTGATCAAGACCCCGCTCCCGGGGCCAGATGGCAAGGTCGATGAAAAGGGCGTGGCGGCGGCGCAACAGCGCGCGCAAGATTTGCTCAAGCAACTCAAGGCGGGGGCGAAGTTCGAAGATTTGGCCAGAAAGTATTCCGAAGATCCGGGAAGCGCCAAGGAAGGCGGGTCGCTGGGCTGGATCGGGAAGGGTCGCACGGTTCCGGAGTTTGAGAAGGCCGCGTTTTCGCTGCCCAAGGGACAGATCAGCGATTTGGTGAAAAGCAGTTACGGGTTTCACATAATCCGCGTCGACGACCGGCAGGACGCACACATGAAGACGCTCGACGAAGTCAAAGAGCAGATCGAGCCCATCCTAAAACAGCAGAAAGCGCAGGCGATCGCGCAGAAGCAGGCTGAAGATTTTTTCCAGCAGGCCAAGAGCGTGGGGTTGGATGCCGCGGGAAGCGCGAAGGGCCTGCAAGTCGCCACTTCGGATTTTTTTAGCCGCAAGGATGTAGTACCAGGGCTGGGTCCGGCGCCGCAATTGATGGACGCGGTTTTCGGCGCGACGGAAAAGTCAGCGCCGGAAATGGCGGCGACGTCGCAGGGTTTCGCGGTGTTTCAATTGCTGGCAATCAAGCCACCGGGGACTCCGACGTTTGATGAAATTCGCACGCAGGTGGAGCAGCAATTCAAGAGCGAGCGTTCGAACGTTCTCCTGTCGCAGAAGGTGCAAGAGCTTTCCGATCGAGCCAAGGCGGAACACGATTTAAAGAAGGCGGCAAAAGAACTTGGGGCAACCGTGAAGACCAGCGATTTCGTGCTGCCCGATGGCCAGGTTCCCGATATCGGGTCGATGACGGGACCGGCGTCGGTGGCATTCAGCATGAAGCCGGGAGACATCAGCGGACCGATCAACAGCGGGACCAACGGAGTTGTGATCTCCGTGCTCGAAGTTCAGACCCCGCCAGACTCCGACTTTACTGCAAAGCGCGATCAGATTCGCGACGCGCTGATCCAGGGAAAGCAGCAGGAGTTGTTCGGACTGTTTGTAACCAACCTGCGGGATCAGATGGAGAAATCGGGCAAGATCAAGATCAACCAGGACGAATTGAAGACGCTGACCCGCGCGGGAAGCGAACCTGGAATTTAGCAAACTACGAATCTCTGAGTTAGTCAACGAGTTGCATGCCGTTTCCGCGCACCGCAGGAATTCTGTTGCATCCCACGTCGTTGCCTTCGCGCGGCGGGATCGGTGATTTCGGTCCGGCGGCGTATCAGTTCGTCGATTCTCTCGCGTCGGCCCGGCAGGGAATTTGGCAGGTTCTTCCCCTAGGCCCGCTGGGTCATGGCAATTCGCCATACTCTTCGATCTCCGCCTTCGCGGGCAACCCGCTGCTGATTAGCCTGGAACGTCTTTCCGATCACGGCTGGATTGATCGGACCAAGCTGCCCTCATCTTTCTCCGGCCTCTCATCCAACCCGGTCGAGTACGATCGCGTCTTCACGGCGAAGATGCCCTTGCTGTTTGAGGCGGGGCGCCAATTTGTCAATTCGGCATCGGGCAGCGTCCGCCGCCGCTTTGAAGATTTTTGTTCGGAGAACGCATGGTGGCTGGATGATTTCGTTCTCTTTGATGGACTGCGCGCGCAACAGCGGTCGGCCAGTTGGCATGAATGGCCGAAGGAGTTGGCTCATCGCGTACCCGCTGCGCTGGAGCGGATGCGCAAGCAGTTGGCGGCAGATCTGAAGATCCGCAGAGCCTTGCAATTTGCTTTCTATGAGCAGTGGCAGGCACTGAGAAGGTATTGTTCGGAGCGTTCGGTTCGCATCGTTGGCGATATTGCCATTTTTGTGAACTACGACAGTGCCGATGTTTGGACGCACCGCGAACTGTTCCGGTTGAATGAAGCGCTGGAACCCGAAGTGGTCTCGGGGGTTCCGCCGGATTTCTTCAGCAAGACGGGCCAGCGCTGGGGCAATCCTCTTTACCGCTGGGATGTGATGAAGGCCCGGGGATACGACTGGTGGGTGCAGCGGTTGCGCTGGGCCACGCGGAACTGCGATTACATACGTCTCGATCATTTCCGCGGGTTCGACCAGTTCTGGGAGATTCCAGCGGCCGATCTCACTGCGATCAACGGGCGCTGGGTGGACGGCCCTCGCGACGACTTGTTTTTGAAACTGCGCGAGGCTCTCGGAGGCCTGCCATTCTTCGCGGAGGATTTGGGCTACATCACTCCCGAAGTGCATGCGCTGCGCGAAAGGCTGCGGATTCCGGGAATCGCCGTGCTGCAATTCGGTTTCAAGGATGAGGGCGCACACATGTACTTGCCGCATCACGTGGCGGGCAAAGTTATTTACACGGGCACACACGACAATGACACCACGGTGGGCTGGTTCCACTCCGGAGCCTCGGATTCTGAACGCCGCAATGCCGAAGCTTATCTCGGCCGGTGCGATGACGGCATTCATTGGGCCTTTATTCGCGCGGCGCAAAATTCGGTGGCTGATTTCGCTCTTATCCCTCTGCAGGATGTATTGGGACTGGGCAGTGAAGCTCGCATGAATACGCCCAGTCAGTCGGGGGGAAATTGGCAGTGGCGTTTTTCTTCCGAGCAGTTCACGCCGGAACTGACGGCTAAGCTTGCGCATCTGGCCGAAGTAACAGACCGTCTTCCGCAGCCGATCCCGGTCCGCGCCGATGAGAACTTCGCCGCTTAAGGCAAATCCTTCTTATTGTGAATGAAATGTTAAAGTACCGGCGAACCTTTGCGCCTTGGCGGTAATCGTGTATAGAAGTTACGGGAGATACTTGGCGTGACTGAAGCCATCATCGAAGCGCGGGCGATTGAGAAGTCGTATCCGCAGCCAGACGGAACGCGAATTCAGGTGGTCGGGCTTACCGACTTTTCCATTGAGCCGGGAAAGATCATCGCACTGCTCGGCGCTTCGGGGTGCGGCAAGTCTACGCTGCTGCGCATTCTCAGCGGTCTGGCTCAACCCTCATCGGGCGCCCTGTTCTGGCACGGCAAGCCCCTCGGCGGTGAATCGCCCAACGTGGCGATCGTCTTCCAGAGCTTTGCGTTGTTTCCATGGCTTACCGTGCTGGAGAATGTGGAGGCTCCGCTGGAAGCGCGGGGAGTGACGTCAGTAGAGCGGCGCAAGCGTGCCCTGCGGACTCTTGACACGGTGGGCCTCGACGGTTTCGAGACGGCATATCCCAAAGAACTCTCCGGCGGAATGAAGCAGCGCGTTGGCTTCGCGCGGGCGCTCGTGGTGGAACCCGAAGTATTGTTCATGGACGAACCATTCTCCGCTCTGGACGTGCTGACCGCGGAAAACCTGCGTGGCGAACTGCTGGAATTGTGGCTCAATAAGAAAATGACTACGAACGCCATTTTTATCGTGACGCACAACATTGAAGAAGCGGTAATGTTGGCAGACCGGATTGTGGTGCTGGGCCGGAACCCGGCTCGCGTCCGCTCGGATTTCAGCGTGCGCCTTACGCATCCGCGCGACAGAAAGTCCGCTCGCTTTGTGGAATTGGTGGATTACATCTACAAAGTCATGACCGAACCGGACGTCGAACACGCTTTGCCCGATCCGGAGAGTACGGGGGAAATTGTGGTGCCGGCCGGGGGGTTGAAGAGTGCGGAGGCACAGATCCGGACGAGCAAATACCAGATTCTGCCGCACGCGCGCGTAGGTGGGATGGCCGGGCTGATCGAGTTGCTGCACGATCGCGGCGGGCGCGAAGATCTCTTTCGTTTAAGCGAGGAATTGGTGATGGATGTGGAAGATCTCCTGCCCATTCTGGAGGCCTGTCAGTTGCTGGGTTTCGCCCGGCTGAAGGAGGGAGATGTTCAGCTCTCAAGGGAAGGGGTGAAGTTCGCCGATGCTGACATTCAGGCGCGCAAAGTTTTGTTTCGCACGGCCGCCCTGGAACACGTCACCATCCTGAGGCAGATTGACAGTGTCCTGAAGCGGAAGTCGGACCATACCATTAACGACGAGTTTTTCCACGATATTCTCGACGAGCACTTTTCTGAGGCGGACGTACAGCGCCAGTTTGACACGGCAATGAACTGGGGCCGGTACGGAGAGATTTTTGATTACGACCGGGAAAGTGGGCGGCTGATCCAACCCGAGGTGGCGCATACCGAATCCCCTGCGGCCGACCTCGCTGTGGACAAGGACAAATCAACCTCTACGCCGAAAGCCTGAGCGCGAGTCACGTGTGAGGCGGAAATCTATCGAATGAAAAGACGCATCAACCTGCGGGGATTTTCAGCCTATCGGCTGTGGGCTCAACTGCCCAGGGTGGAAGTGTCCAATCTGCCGGACGTCATTATGTTCGGCGCGGGGATTGCGCTTTTCTATGGCATTGCGATTGTTGGACGCTCCTGGTTCGGCCCGTTCACGCCCACCGTTGAAATCTCGCGCAGTTTGTGGGCTTTGCCCGCATACGCGGGTTACTCGCTGCTGCGCATCGCCATCGCTTATGGGTTGAGCCTGGTATTCACTTTGGGGTACGGCTACGTGGCGGCATATAACCCGCGCGCCGAGCGCTTCATGATCCCACTGCTCGACGTGCTGCAGTCGATTCCGGTGCTTAGCTTTCTTCCGGGCGTGATGCTCGCGATGGTTGCTCTGTTTCCCGGACGTCAACTTGGAGTCGAGTTGGGGGCCATCCTTCTCATTTTTACTGGGCAGGTATGGAACATGGCGTTCAGCTTTTACGCTTCGCTGAAGAGCATTCCGAAAGACATGCGGGAAGCGGCGGCCATCTACCAGTTCAGTGGGTGGCAGCGTTTCACACAAATGGAGTTGCCGTTTTCCGCGATTGGCTTGGTTTGGAACTCAATGATGTCAGTGGCCGGCGGATGGTTCGCGCTGATGGTGTGCGAAATGTTTGTGTTAGGACCACGTGATTTTCGATTGCCCGGTCTGGGCTCGTACCTGCAGACCGCGGCCAGCGCGGGCGATATGACATCAGTGCTGTGGGGTGTGGCCACCATGGTCGCCGTGATTGTGCTGCTGGATCAGTTCGTGTGGAGACCAGTGATCGTGTGGGCGGAGAAGTTTAAAGTTGAACAGGTGGAAAGCACCAACTCTCCGCGATCGTGGGTGCTGGACCGGGTGCAGCATTCGAGGGGGCTGTCCAGGATTCGCCAAAAAACTCTGCAGCCGCTGGGTGAACGTCTTCTCCTGCATTTTGCACGGAAGCATACTGAGGAACGTACGGAGGAACTCGCAGCGGCGTGGCGCGAGTGGGTGCTGCGCGGACTGGCAGTGCTGGCGCTGGGGGGCATTGGGTACGGAGTGGTCCGGGTCGCCATCATTCTCACCGGTCTGCAGAGGATTGAATTGCATGAGGCGGTGTTGGGGCTGGGCGCAACGTTCTTGCGGGTAAATCTGGCATTGCTGATCGGCGCTCTGTGGACGATTCCAGCGGGAGTGGCGATCGGCTTCCATCCCCGGCTGGCCCGCATCGCGCAACCGCTGGCGCAGATTGCGGCTTCCGTGCCGGCCACGGCGCTGCTGCCCGTAATCCTGCTCCTGCTAATTCGTGTCGGCGGAGGACTTGGGCTGGCATCAATCGTCGTTCTTCTGCTGGGTACGCAGTGGTACGTGCTGTTCAACGTAATCGCGGGCGCAATGGCGATCCCGACCGATTTAAAGGAATGCTGCTCCGTGTTCGGGATCAAGGGAGTCCAGCGATGGAAAAAGCTGATCCTTCCGGGAATTTTTCCTTATCTCGTGACTGGCTTGGTGACCGCATCGGGGGGAGCCTGGAATGTAAGCATCGTTGCTGAGTACTTCCATTTCAAGGGACATATCTACACCACAACGGGGCTAGGCGCGACTATCAGCCAAGCTACCGACAGCGGCGATTTTCACCTGCTGCTGGCTGCGACCATGATCATGGCCGCGACCGTGGTGACGGTGAATCGGCTGGTGTGGCGCAAACTCTATGGGCTGGCGGAAACGCGCTTCCGGCTGGAAAGCTAAGCGGCGGTTATTTCTTTGGCTTGAGTTTTGTCGTTTCGTTCGGCACGGCGCATAACAGCGCAGCATCTTTTAAGGCGTCCGCCAGCCTTAGCCCCAGGTTTGAGAGTTCTCCGGGCGTCATCAACTGTTGCATGCGCTCGAAGAGATGGCGTTCTTCCTTGCGGATGTGGAGGCTGAGCCGTCGAGCAAAGGCCGGCAACGCCTCCGCGGACATAGATTGCGCATTTGCCTGCAAGAAAGATTCGCGTAGGGCGCCGTGATCGTCCATTAATTCTTCCACGAGTTGAATCAATTCAGGATAGTGGCGAGCGGCAGGGAACAGCACCGATTCTTCAGCCGAAAAATGAACTTTGATTTCGTTTTCGAACTCCCGATTGATTTCCTCCTGCCAGGCTTGCAGGTCCGCGGCAGGAATGGGCTGGGCGCGATCGATACGCACACACAGCGCCAGCGCGCGCTGGTGTTGATGAGAAAGCGGAATCAGACTTTTATCACGCAGCATGGGATTGTCCGGAAGAAAACGAGCGCAAGAGAGGAATGCTCAATCAACGCTCACCGGTTCAGCAATCTCTGAAATCGCTGGACGCACGGTCAGCCAGTCGGTGCGAACCCGCTCCCACTCCTGAATCAACATGCCATGGGTCTCGAAAAAAGTTCGAATGCGAGCCCTTTCCCATCCGGCTATCTCTTCGAGAATGGGCGCCAATACAGCTAGTGCACTGGTGCTGAGCACAGTGCGTTTTGCGATCTGCGAAACGTGCGGCGACTCCGAAACCGCGATAGTCAAGCCATCACGCGCATTGATTTGCAACATGACGTGAATATCGGAGCTGCCATCGCCCGAATAGATCACATGATCAGGACCAGTGACGTGCTGCGCCAGCAACTGGTTGAGGACGGCAACTTTGCCGTAACCCGCGGTGGCGCGGATGATCGTATCGATCTCGCCGGAAGCTTTGTAGCGGAACTCCGTGCCGAAAATGTGATCTTGGGGAACAATCCCCTCCAGCGCCGAGTGAATCACCTCTACCGGCGCAGCGGAGAGAACATAGAAGTCGAAGACGTGCCCGTCGACGCCGGTCTCGAGAATCTGGTACAGAAGTTTGATGTCGCCCTTAAGGCGAATGCGTTTGCCTACTTCGTGCAGATGTTCCTTCCGCACTTTGTTTTTGAACTCGGGATCGTGAAGCAAAAGGTAAGCGAGTTCAGCTCCCTGCTGCACAAGATTAATCTTCGCCATGCCTTTGGCTTTGCGTTCGAATTCGGCGGTGGGAATGCCAACCAATTCGGCGAGAACATAGCCGGAATCATTGAAGGTGAGCGTCTGGTCGAAGTCGCTCGCGAAAATGTAGCGTTTCAAGGGCTTATCAGCCATATGTCAGTTAGATTCGCTTTGAGGGCGCCAAGGCCCATAAAAAGAATCAATAAGGATTATAGGCGATTCTGCACAGGTCATTATTTAGAGACGAAGAGCTATGCGTCCTGACGATGTGCGCCTTTACTAAATTCGCGGACACGTCCAGAATAAAGAGTCCGCGTGCGACAGGGTGAGCGACAGCGGGCACGCACTCTCAGAGTCGGCGAAACGCTGACAGAAAAATACAGGAGCCCTCATGCCAGCATCTGGTGAACTGATCCGTTCGATGAATTATGTGGAAGATATTACGACTACGTTGCGCCGCATCTGCATTTCGATTCCGGCAATGAATAACGAGGAACGTAAGCGTCTGGCGGAGTCTTTGCGTACGGCCGGCGGCGCCATCAGTGCCGCGGTTGCTGATCTGGAAAAGGCGGGCCCGCAGTGATGAAGGTTAACACCGTGGCTGTGATCGGAGCCGGCATCATGGGGCGAGGGATCGCCCACGCGGCGGCGATTGGCGGCTATCGGACCATTCTGGAAGACCTTTTGCCAGCAGCGTTGCGCCGGGCCGAGGGTGAAATCAGGGCGAACCTCGACAAGGCGGTCGAACTGGGCAAGGTTGCGGCTCCCGATGCGGACGCAGCTTTCCGGCGCTTGGAGTATGCGGGTTCGGTGGAAGATGCTGCGCGCGAAGCCGATCTGGTGATTGAGGCGGTTCCAGAAGAAATGGAATCGAAGATTGAAATCTTCACGCTGCTCGACAAGGTTTGCCGTCCGACCACTATTCTGGCGTCGAACACTTCGTCTTTGAGCATTACCGAAATTGCCAGCGTGACTTACCGTGCGAAGAAGTGCGTAGGAATGCATTTTTTCAATCCGGTGCACAAAATGAAGCTGCTCGAAATAGTGCGGGCTCTCGAAACCGATGACGACACACTGGCCACCGCGGTCGATGTGGGCAAGCGCATGGGCAAGGAAGTGGTAGTGATTAAGGAAGCTCCGGGCTTTATCACCAGCCGCATCAACGCCATGATTGGCAATGAGGCGTTTTACATGCTGCAGGAAGGGATCGCTTCCGCGACGGATATCGACAAGGCGCTCAAGCTCGGACTCAACCATCCCATGGGGCCGTTCGAGTTGGTCGACCTGGTGGGGTTGGATACGCGGCTTAACATTCTTGAATATCTCCACAAATCGCTGGGAGAAAAATATCGTCCGGCGCCGCTGCTGGTGCAGTATGTGAAGGCGGGACGGCTGGGGCGGAAGTCGGGGCGTGGAGTGTACGAGTATCCGGAGGTGGCGGTGAAGATGGAAGTGCCGCCGCAGGTCGCTCGCCAAGGCTAGTTCCGGCCAAAGTTCAAGCCAGCTAAAGATTCGAGTCTCTGCTGTTTTACTCCTTTGCTTGCAATCAGAACGTGAAAGCTCTCGCCCATGCCTGCGGGCGTGACCAAGTGCTTGAGTTGCAGAGCCACTTTGGCTCGCTCTTGCGGAAGACGGCATTCTTCGAAGGCATCGGCGAACTGGTTGACTTCGCCGATCCCCATCAGAAATTGGGATTGAGTAACGAGTTTGTGAGTGTGCATGCCTCGCATTTCTGCAACTGCGGCCAGAGCGGTGAAGTTTACGTCAGCTGTGATGTCTTGTTCGCCGGGGGCTTCATAAGGGTTGGCGCTGATGGAATGTTGGCGAAGCGCCTTGAGCGTCCCGCGATGGCGGCCTGCGCGTTGCTCTTCACGGGTGTAGCCATAATCGATGGCGATCAAGAATCCGCAGTGAATGATGGAGGCGATGCGATCCATGAATTGTTCCGCAGCGAGAGGAGCTTCAATGCGTTCTTCGGGCTCAGGATGGATCGAGTAGTGATCGAGGAAGTCGAGTTCCTGGGGCGAAGGCTGCACCCAGGTTTCAATGAAGCGGCCGTCGCGTGCGGCAATACGCAAGGAACCCTTTGGGCTGAGAATCTCGACTGGCAGGGCGTCGAAGAATTCGTTGGCGAAGATGATAGTTGGGCCGAACAATGGATCGTCCGGGGGCATCGCCTTTCGTCCCTCCGGTGCTCGCTCATAACTTTCGTCTGACCCACGGCTTGCGCCGTGGGCTGCATTCTGTCGCCGCTTGGCGGCGGGTGTCTCGCAGATGCCCAGCGAAGACGCGAGTTCTGCCTTTCCCGATTCAAGCTGCTGCGCCAGGGTCTTGCTAATCCTTTCGCGCAGCGCGGGTGAGCGTTCGACTAACACGTACCGTAGAGCAGCGAAGAAATCCGGAAACTTCTTTTCCGACCAGCTAAGAACGTCTTGCGCGAACAGCCCGCGGCCGGGGCCAAGTTCGACCACTTTGATGGGCTGAGGCGAGCCGAGAGCGCGCCACATTTCGTCGAACTGCCGAGCCAAAAGGCGACCAAAGACGGCATGCACATCGCTCGACGTGTAGAAGTCGCCAGCTTTGCCGAACTGCTCCGCCTTTCGCGAGTAATAGCCCAGTTCGGGATCGTAGAGGCAGAGCTCCATATAATGTGAAAAAGGGATCGGTCCATGCTCGCGGATTTCCTGCTCGATCTTCTGGCGCAACTGACTCACGGTTCGTTCCTGCTGCGCTCGGCGCGGTCTTGTGGTGTGCGGATGAACATTTCCATGAAGTAATCATGCAGGGCATCGTAGAGCTGGCGCTGGAAGCTCCATTCGAATTGGGGGTGGTCGAGGTCGCGGGGATGGAGATCGAAATAGTAGGTGTGCACCGGAACGGAAGCATCTTTGAACTGGATGATGATTTCCACCCCTTCGCCCTTAGTGCGAGCAGAGAAATTCAGCAGCGGATGTTCGTAGAGCTGCAGTTGAGCGAGGACGCGATCCAGGCGCGTGGTGGCGGTTTCGGGCACAGTGGGATTGTAAAGCAGATTACGAGTTATTCCTGGGATGAGTGTTCACGGCAAAAGGCTTGCCGCAATTTGCCAGACGGTGGCCTACTCGTAGCGCAACGCCTCAATCGGGTTGAGCCGGGCCGCTTTGATCGCAGGCAGCATGCCGCTGACGATGCCCACGAAACTGAGAATTACGGTCGACCAGATCAGAGTTACCAGATCAATGTATAGATGGATGTCGCCTTCGTTGGCGTCTTCAATGAAGGCGCTCCACAGGGTGAGCGAGCCCACGCTCCATGAAACCAGATAAGCCAGAACGACCCCCAACATCCCGCCCAGCGCGGTAATAACCAACGCTTCGGCCAGGAACTGAAAAAGAATATGCCAGCGTCGCGCCCCCAGAGCTTTTTCCACGCCAATTTCCCGCGTGCGCTGCGTTACTGAAACCAGCATGATGTTCATCAGGCCGACGCCGCCGATGCCCAGCGTCAGCAGACCGATGAATCCCAGTAGAAGCTTGATGCCGACCGTAATTACAGTCAGGTCCGCGAGATCTTTCACGGCGTCGAAAACGAAGACCGCGCGGTCGTCCTTGGGATTGAAATTGTGATGAAATGCCATGGAATTTCGAACGGCGGTAACCACCTTCATGTGGTCGCCTTCGTAATCCATGAAGATGCCGTCGAGATAATAACTGTTCTTGAGGTCACTCATGGCGCTGTATGGGACATAAACCAGCGAGTTCATATCCTCGTCGCCGTTCGAGATTGTGTGCTGCAGGACTGCAATCACCTTGTAGGAGATTCCATCAATACGAATGCTTTCGCCCAGGGCATTCTGTCCGGAGAAGAGTTTCTTCTTCACCGTGGAACCGATGACGGCGACTCGAGTATGAGTGAAATCTTCCTGCTCGCCAAAAAATGTGCCTTCGCCCACATCGAGGGCGCGAATTTTTTGGTAACTGGAATAAATTCCGTGAATGCCATAACTACCGCTACGCGTGCCGAACGAGACCAGGCTCTGTTTATCGACTTCGGGAGAAATGCGGGTGAGCATGGGACACTCGGCGCGGAGGTAATCGAGATCTTCACGGGACAGGCGAACTTGCGTTCCTGCCTTAGTGCCTCCCGCCTGGAGGGAAGTATGTCCCGGAAAAATGCCGACCAGGTTGCCTCCAAAAGTGCGGAAGGCGATCATCAACGCATTCTGAAAGCCGGCGCCATAGGCCAGCAGCAACACCACCGTGGCAATGCCCCAGGCCATGCCCAGCATGGTAAGGATGGAACGGCGGCGGTTGTGTTTTAGCGCATTGAAAGCCTGCCGGCCTAGGTCACCTAACATGGTTACTCCTGCCGCAGCGCTTCCACTGGTGGAAGCAGCGCGGCTTTGCGCGCGGGGTAAAGGCCGGCGGCGATCCCGGCCAATGACAACGAAACGATGGCAACGACAGCGGATGCCGGGACGATCCGGGGCGTGTCAAATCCCTCAGGGGCTGGCAATTGCGCCAGCAGTGCTACAAAGGCGCTGCAGATAGCCAAGCCAATACCTCCACTGAGGGCGGTGAGGAATGCCCCTTCAACGAAAAACTGAGTCAGAATATTGCGGTGCGTGGCGCCAAGAGCTTTACGCAGGCCGATCTCCCGGGTGCGCTCCGTCACAGAGACCAACATGATGTTGATGACGCCGATAGCCCCCAAGCCGAGCGTGACCACGCCAACTACGCCCAGAAACCAATCCATTGCGTCAAAAATCTTCGCTACGCGGATGGAGCCGTCGATGGTGTCCCAGTCCTGAAAAGCGTCGTCGATACTGGGGTCAAACCCATGGCGGCGGGCAATGATGGCGTGAACTTCGTTCTTGGCTTCGACGTGCAATTCTTTCTTGATTGGCCGGTAATTGATGAAAGAGATCGCGTTCTCTGAATTTTGAGCGATGAGAGGGAAAAGCATTCGCATCGTATTGAAGGGCACAAAAATGCGATGATTGGTCCCATTCTCGCCCTCCTTACCGATCTTGGGAATAACCCCGATTATCTTGAAATCCATGTCGTTAAGCAGGATGGTGCTGCCCACGGCAGGCTGTCCGGGAAACATGTTCTTGAGAAGTTCCCAACCCACGACGGCCACGCGGCGATGCTGAGAATTGTCCTCCTCGTTGAACCAGCGTCCGGGCTCGATGGGAGTATTGCGAATCTGGCTGTACTCTGGCGCAACGCCGAACACCTGGCCGCTGGTTGATCCGAAGTCGCTTACGGCGCGGATGTCGTCGCGCTCCAGCACCGGCGAAACCGCTCGTAAGAATTTGCCTTGATCGCGAATGGCGAAGTAGTCGCCGTAAGTCAAGTAATATGGCTGTCCTGACTGGTAACTGCCGGCGACCGCTGGAATCCGGCCGGGGAAGACAAACATTATGTCTTGACCCAGTTCGGCGAGATTTTTGTCCTGGCCGCTGCGAAACCCTTCCCCAAGCCCCACCAGCAGCAGCAAGGAGCCGACTCCCCAGGCGATTCCGAACATGGTAAGGAACGAGCGCAGCTTGTGCGCCCACAGCGTGGAGAGCGACTGCCGAACGATATCGAGAAGTATCCGCATGAAGTACGCCCCCACGACTCCGGGGAGATGCGTGGGGGCCCCCGGGCAACGGTCAGGCGAGGGGTCTCAATCCCGCCCAACGATCTGATGGTTGATACGCAGCCGGGTCATGCGAAGTTCCCTGCTGTGTCGCTGGATGGTTAGACCCCGAGAACCGGAAAAAGGTTAGCCAGGGATGAAAATCGGAGGTTGGAGCGATCCAAGCATATTTCTGTCCGGAACGTCGTCGTGTAAAAATCAGAATTCGAAATATCCCCCGGATTGCGTCGAGCGCGGACCGCCCTCCGTACCCGTAGCCGGCAATAATCCTAAGAGACCGCTCAGATTTTCCCACGCGGCCCGGTTCAGCGCGGGATCGGAAGCAACCAGGTCGCGGATCATATCCCACGCGGCTGTGTTGAGGGCCCCTTCTGGCGGAGGACCCATGGCCAACGAAACGGAGCACTGGGGACAGAAAGTAATGCGATGCGCGCTGGATTTTTGCCGTGGTTTGATTCCTACGGTCTGCGCGAACATATACAGGGCAACAGACTTCTGACCGGGCTGAACGTCGCGGTTACAGCGAAGACATTGCATGTTCTCCAAGGAACTCCCCCGGCGGCAGATTGCGGCCCAGATGAATATTGTCTGCGCCACTTCATGACGCGCAAGTACATAGCGGGATTCCTGCTTTCTCGCACCAGCCCAGGAGTCCATCGATCCTCAGGAACCAACCTGTGCTCTAGGCAGAGCGCATAGCATCGTGCAATCTGTTGCGATGAGCAATGCGGGGAATACTCGAAAGTCATCAGGCCAGGCCCGAGCCCACTCCCACATGCTCGTGCGGAAATCCGCCCAGTTTGTTCGACTGTCACACCTTCGTAAACTGCGTGACTGCGAACAGGTGGCAGCTGTGTGCTATCGTGAGCGCGGCGCCGGCCTCGAATTCCTGCTGGTTCGGACGCGCGGCAGCGGACGCTGGACTTTTCCCAAAGGTAACGCCGAGCCTGGCATGACCCACGCTCAAGCGGCGGCGTTAGAAGCGTTCGAGGAAGCCGGAGTCCATGGTCGAATTGAAGAGGCATCGTTCGCCAGCTATGTCGCCCGCAAGCGGGCTCTGAACTCCGCTGCGCAAGCAGTCGAAAAGTTGGCGGTCAACGCTCATCTCTGCGATGTCCTACGTCTCGGCAGCCCCAAAGAATCAAACCGGAAGCGCACCTGGTTTTCGGCCGAGGATGCAAGGCAACAGTTGCGGAGAGGGCGTAAAGGTGAGGATGGGGACGAGCTTGCCCGCGTGATCGACAGGGCCGTAGAGCGGATCAAGAGGTTGCAGAAATCCAGAATCGCAGGAATGCAGCCGCAGCGCAATGTTCCAGAAAACGATGCCCTGCCAAAAGACGCCCTGCACAAAGTACAGTTCGAGATCCCATCGCAATCTCGGTCACCCTATTTTGGCTGCACGGCTGGTGAACTCCGCCGGTCGCCCTTGCCTTCGGTCGAGGTTCAGCCTCGCAAGCTCTTAGAGTGTGAGATCCTGCAATTCGCCTCGGGGCGAGAGTCGAATCGAAGTTCAGAATGGTTTGCCGGCAAGAAGAAGCCCAAAGCCCTGGGCACGGGTGCGCGAGACTGATACAACGCGGTTGCTTTGCGTTTGAATTCTAGCTAGGTGACTACTCTTTGTTTTTCGGGCGTTCGAACGCTTTCTGCAGGTACTTGCGCGCCTCTTCGAGAGCGCCGAAGGTATCGTCATTGGTCTGGATGGCTTGACGGTATTCGTTGATGGCACGCTCGCGCTGGCCCGTGATATCGAAAATCTTTCCCAGCTGGATATGGCTCCAAACTTCGGTCCAACGCGGATCCCCGTCCCCGTTGATCGACGAGCGGTAGGAGTTGGCGGAGGACTGGTAGTTTCTCTGCAGGAAAAAAATCTCGGCGACACGGTAGTGCGCCAGCGAACTATTTCTATTGAGCTCGAGAGCTTTGTTGAACTCCGCGAGCGCAGCGGAGAGGTCGCCCTGTTGCTGCAGCGCCTGACCCCGCAGAATAGAAGAACGCAGCTTAACATCTGAAGAGTTAGTCAGCACGTGGTGGTCGGGATCGACAGCGATGCGGCGCGGGCGCCCGAAGGTTTCAACGCTGAAGGGCGAGTTGGTGCCAACCACTTCAATCTTCTTGTCTTCGGTCTTGCCGTCGGTATCGATACGCAGGTCGACCGGCATGCGGAACAGATCGAGGTCCTGCGAAATTTCGCCCGTGACGCGAAAGCCCGCAGGTTTGTTTGCTTTGGACGCTTGGGCCGTAGCTCGCGCTCCGCCCAGGCGGAAGGTGGTGTACTTTACCTTGAATTCGGGCGCGCCGGTGGAATCCAGCCACTGGGAGAAGAACCAGGTGAGCTGATCACCATACTGTTTTTCGGCGATGTCGCGAAACTCATCCATGGTAGCCGACTTGCCGCTGTAGGTTTCCGCGAACGCGCGCATGGTCTTGAGGTATTTGTCCTCCCCCAACACCCAGCGCAGCATGTGAAGAATCATTGCACCCTTGTCGGTGACCAGCGACTGAAACTCCGTGGAGAAGGGATCGAGTTTGCTCGCGCTCGAGAGCGGCACGGTGTCATAGGCCAGAGCGCCTACCGACATATCCTTGACTGCTTCTTCAAGGCCGGCGGCGCCGGCGGCGTTTTCAACGTACATGGCCTCAGAGTAACGGGAAAAGCCATCGATCACCCACCAGTCGTCTTTGGTGGCGGGGCTGACCGAAACTCCCCACCATTGGTGTGCGATGGCGTTGGCCAGCAGACGGTAGTTCGTCTTCTCGGTGATGGAAGGGCTGGCAAGACCGGCGATCTCTGGCGCCCAGGCATAGGGAACCGTGTCGCCCGGCAGTTCAACTACGTTCAGCCGCTGCGATAGCGGAGTGCCGTACAGCGTGATGTAGTAGGTGAACTCCTGAACTGCGGTGGTGGTATATGCGGGTGCCAGCGTCTGGTGTGAGGGCTTGAAGAAAACGTGCAAGTTCATTCCCGCTTCGTCGCTTTTATACTCCTGAAAAATGCCGGCGACGATGGTGCCGGGAAAGCTTGGCTTGGAATACACGAAGTTAAACGTCTTTGTTGGCAGGCCGTTAGTGTTAGGTTTTTTGGATGGCGGATTGTCAGTGAGCGTAGCCTTTCCGCTGCCGATCGCCAGCATATGAGCCGGAACCGTGACGCTGATAGTCGCGGTAAAGCGGTTGAGGCCGTAGCCGCTTACCGGGAACCAGCGTCCTGCATAGAGCAAGTAGCTGGTATCGTCGCCGATATAGGCGAGCTTAAGTCCGGGAACCGGGCTGTCGTCGGCGGTTTCGAGGACACCCTCGTATTCGAAGGTCAGCGTGGTGGATGCATCCTTGGAAAGCCCAGCGGGAAGGGGAACGCGGATGGTCGAATCCTGTGTGACCCGCTCAGCCGAGAGCGGCTGGTTCTTCTCATCGAGTACCCGAGTGACGCGCAGAGCGTTGTGCAGCTCGAAGACGGCTACGCTGAGATCCTGAAGAGCGGTGAACTTTACCGTAGCCCGGGCTGAAATCTGATGAAGATGAGGGGTCAGCTCAGCCTCGATTCGGTAGTCGTCGACGCGCAAACGGGCCTTCTCGGCGGCCTGAGAGGGAAGCGCGACGAAAGCCAACAGCAGCAAGGCGAGGGAACTGGAGAGAACGCTCTGAGCGCGCCGAGGGCGTATCTGCATTAAGGAGAGTCTCCGGGAAACGGCTAACCATTCCGTATGATGAAGATTCTCACCTAAAAGATGCTGGGAGCACAAGGTTTAGGAGAGACGCAGCTAGCTTCGGGCTCTGGCTGCTAGCTTTTGGCTTCCAGCAGGCTCGGAAGGGCCAGGATAATTTCTGCGGCACGGTCTGCCGGAGGCTGGACCGGGCTTCCCGTGCTGCCTTCAGGGGCTTGCAGTCTGCGCTTTACTTCAGCCAACCCTCGCAGCATGTGGTCGCGTGCTGGCCCGTCCGGCAGAATCTCCCGCAAACGGGAAACAACATTCTGTGCCGTGAAGTCCTGTTGAACCAGTTCCCCAACGACTTGCTCGCCGGCGATCAAATTAACCATGGCAAAATACGGGACTTTGACCCGCGGCTTGCCCAGCAGGTAAGTCAGCGGCGAGACGCGGTAAACCATCACGAACGGGGTGTGCATCATAGCGGCTTCCACCGTGGCAGTGCCGCTGGCAATGATGCCGGCGCGCGACAGCCAGAGCGCGGGGAGCGATTCGGGCACAAGTGTGATGCTCTGCCGTCCGATCAGGCTTTGCACGAAGGCGCGGTTGAGCGTGGGAGCGACGGGGAGCAAGAATTCGTAACCGGGGCCAAGCTGGGCCGCTGCTTCCAGGATCGTAGGCAGGTTCATGCGGACTTCTTTGACGCGGCTGCCGGGCATGAGCGTAATCCAGGGCTTGGCGGTGTCGAGACGAAATTCTGTGGCATAGTCGTTGCGCTCGACAGCTGGCTGGGGTAAATCGGCCAGCGGATGGCCGACGAACGTCGCATCCACGCCGCGATCGCGGTAGAACTTTTCTTCAAACGGAAAGATCACCAGGGCTTTATCGATGTAGTCGCGCAGCAGTCGCACCCGCCCCTGGCGCCACGCCCAGAACTGTGGCGCAACGTAATAGACCACAGGAATGCCGCGCTCCTTCATCCGGCGCGCCACGCGCCAGTTGAATGCCGGCGAGTCGATGACGATGGCCAGATCGGGCCTGCGCTTGTCGGCCTCCTCAATCAAATGGCGATAAAGGCCGTAGATCTTCGGCAGGCGGCTAAGAATCTCAGTGATGCCGACCACCGAGAGATCGTTCGCGTCGACGACAGTATCGCAGCCCGCGGCACGCATCCGCTCTCCACCCACGCCGAAAAATTCAAGCGGCGCTTCTGTGGAATGGGATGCGAGTGTGGAGTGAGAGCTTCGTGTGGGGACAGCCGCACCTGGTTCTCCAGCGGAGCGAAGCTCCGCAGCCCTGCGCCCGGCACCCCGGTGCAGAGCCTCAATCAGCTGCGCGCCGTAGAATTCCCCGGAAGCTTCGCCGGCTGAGATCAGAATTCGCAAGAAAGCATTGTAAGGCCGTGGCTAGTCGTCCACCGATAACATAATTGTTTTCTCGGGCTGGCTGAGTGTCAGGAAAAAGCAGAGTGAGCCAACAGTGCCACTGGCCCGGCAAGGCATTTCTCCTGCCGATGTCGCGGTCTTCCTCGCTCTAAACAACGTCCAGGTAATTCTTCTATTGAAACGTATGAATAGACGTGTTATCCATCTTATTCCCGGATCCAAGGTCCACGGAAAGGCCTGCCACGGAGTCCCCGCGATGGCCTGCAAGGAGCAACATGAATTCTGGAAGACGACTAAGGTTTGCCATGCGGTTGTGTGCGCAGTTCTTGCTGATTTCATTTCTGAGTTCGTCGTCGCTTTTCGCCGCCGAAGCGGCTGCTTCTAAAACATCTGCTCCAAGCCCTAACAGCGACAAGTTAGTTCTTCGGGACCATTGGGCCTTGCAGTCTTCCGCTAAATTCGAAGCCAAAGGCGAAGTCGTATCTACAGCCGCCTTTAGTCCCCAGGGGTGGCACGAGGTCACTGTTCCTACCACCGTGGTCGCTGCGCTGGTGAAAGACAAAACCTTGCCCGACCCATTTTTCGCGATGAATCTTCGCCAGTTTGCCGGTGTGACTTACCCAATCGGCGGAAATTTTTCTAACATTGCGATGGAACCGGACAGTCCTTACGCAGTGTCGTGGTGGTATCGCAAGCAGTTCGCCGCGCCCTCTTCCTACGCTGGAAAAACTGTCTGGCTGAATTTCAAAGGTATTAACTACCGCGCCAACGTTTGGCTCAACGGAAAGCAGATTGCTAACTCTAACGACGTCGCTGGCGCCTGGCGTACTTATGAATTCAACGTCACCAGCGCACTGAAACCCGGCGCAGAAAATATTCTTGCGATCCAGGTCTTTGCCCCTACCGAGAACGATCTCGCGATCACTTTCGTCGACTGGAATCCCGCGCCTCCCGATAAGAACATGGGACTGTGGCGCGAAGTGTATCTCACGACCAGCGGCCCGGTTGCGCTGCGCTACCCCACAGTTGTCTCGAAGCTGACTCTACCCGCAGCTGATTCCGCGCAACTCACGGTCACTGCTCAGTTGAAGAACAGCACGGATCGTCCAGTAAAGGGCAAACTGAAGGGCGAGATAGAACAAGTCTCCTTTGAGCAGGATGTGGAACTCGCCGCTAAGGAAACGAAAGACGTCACCTTCACTTCCGATCAGTTTCCTCGACTTGTATTTTCCAATCCTCGACTGTGGTGGCCCGCGCAGATGGGTAAGCCGAATCTTTACCCGCTGACCATGACATTCGAGGTGAACGGAGCAGTCAGCGATCATTCGCAAACTGAGTTCGGAATTCGCCAGGTCACTTCGGAAGTAAATGCGACTGGCGGACGAGCCTTCCACGTGAATGGCAAAAATATTCTGATCCGTGGCGGCGGCTGGACCCCCGACATGATGCTTCGCGAAGACTCGCAGCGCCTGCACGACGAATTTCGCTACGTGCGCGATATGGGCCTGAACACGGTTCGCCTTGAAGGCAAGCTTGAAACGCAGGAGTTCTTCGACCTCGCCGACCACGAGGGAATTCTGGTGATGGCGGGATGGTGTTGCTGCGATTTCTGGGAGCGCTGGCCACGGTGGAAGCCGCAGGATTTTGAAATCGCGCAGCAATCCCTGCGCGACCAGATCTACCGCCTGCGCAGTCATCCCAGCCTGGTGATGTGGCTGAACGGCAGCGACAATCCACCGCCGCCTGACGTGGAGCAGATGTATCTCGACATTGAAAAGAAGCTTCTCTGGCCGAATCCGGTAGTTTCCTCGGCCACGGGCAAAGCCACTTCCGTCACCGGCGATAGCGGAGTGAAAATGACTGGACCGTATGAGTACGTAGCTCCCAACTATTGGGAGCAGGATACTCCGCAAGGCCAACCCAATCGTAAGCAGTGCAATCCCGGCGGTTGCGGCGGCGCTTACGGCTTCAATACCGAAACCAGCATGGGGCCGGCGGTCCCGCCCATCGAAAGCATTCGCGTCATGATCGGCAAGGATCACCTCTGGCCGGTTGACGATGCGTGGAACTATCACGCGGGCGGGGGAGAATTCAAAACCATTCAGGTTTTCAGCAACGCGCTTGCTAATCGCTATGGGAAGTCAGATAACGTGGAAGACTTCGCTGCGAAATCGCAACTGCAAACTTATGAAGGCGTGCGAGCAATGTATGAGGCCTATAGCCGCAACAAGTACGAGGCGACGGGGGTAATCCAGTGGATGCTCAACAATGCCTGGCCTTCAATGATCTGGCATCTCTATGACTACTACCTGCGTCCGGCAGGCGGGTATTTCGGCGCCAAACGCGCCATGGAAGCGCTGCATCCAGTTTATGGTTACGATGATCGCTCGATCTGGGTGGTCAGCAGCCAATATCAAGACGTCAAAGGACTGAAACTCACCACGAAGATTTACAACCTTGACATGACCGAGAAATTTTCTCACGAAGATTCGCTCGATGCGGCGGCAGACAGTACCGCGAAAGTATTCACGCTGCCGGAGGTTCAGGGTCTGAGCCCCGTGTACTTCGTGGCATTGCGCCTGGCGGACTCCAGCGGCAAACAGGTGGGCTCGAATTTCTACTGGCTCTCCACCAAACCAGAAACCCTTGACTGGGCCAAGACCACCTGGTGGATGACACCGACCGATTCCTTCGCCGACTACACCGCTCTTTCGCAGTTACCCAAGATAAAACTTAAAACTACAAGCCATACGGATCGCAAAGGTGACGAGTCCGTCACGCGCGTGACGTTGGAGAATCCCAGCAAGAGCCTGGCATTTTTCGTGAGGTTAAAACTCGACAAAGGCCCCAAGGGGGATGAGATCCTTCCGGTCCTGTGGGAAGACAACTACATCTCACTGCTTCCGGGCGAAAAGCGCACTGTCGCAGCTACTTACCGCGCCAACGATCTTGGGACGGCGAAGCCCATTGTCGAAGTCAGCGGCTGGAATGTGGAGTAAGGAGGGATGCCGAATTTCCAGTCGCTATGATCAATGCGCTTGTCTTCCACAAGCCATGCTTTAAACTGATCGTTTGGACCTGAACATCCAGACTTGGATCGACCGACTGCGTGCCGGCGATGTCCGTACGCTGGCACGCGCTATTTCGACAGTAGAAAACCGCGCGCCAGGATGGTCTGAACTGCTGAAGGCATTATTTCCGCACAGCGGGAAGGCGCGGGTACTTGGGCTGACGGGGCCGCCGGGGGCGGGGAAGAGCACGCTGGTCGATCAGCTTGCCCGTTTCTATCGGAAAGACCAGCGCTCGGTCGGCATTATCGCAGTCGACCCGACCAGTCCCTACACGGGCGGAGCGATCCTTGGTGACCGCATCCGTATGCAGGAGCATTTTTCCGATCCGGGGATTTATATCCGCAGCATGGCGACGCGCGGTTCACTCGGTGGACTGGCGCGCACCACGGCCGACGTGGCTACCGTGCTCGATGCTGCGGGGCGCGATCTCATCATGATTGAGACCGTTGGCGTGGGCCAGGATGAAGTCGACATCGTGCGTCTGGCCGATATCACGATTTTGATCCTGGTTCCAGGCATGGGCGACGATGTGCAGACTATCAAAGCCGGCATCATGGAAATCGCAGATATCTTTGTGATTAACAAGAGTGATCGTGACGGCGCTGAGCATGTGGAGCGCGAAATCCGCACCCTGCAGTCGCTGGCGATTCGCGGCGATGGCTGGACGCCTCCGATTGTCAAGACTGTAGCCAGCGAGGGAACCGGAATCGAAGAACTGGCGAGCGCCGTATCGAAGTACGAGGAGTATCTCCAGGAGAAAAATCTGGCGCTAAACAAGAGTGTCGAGAACTGGCAGGAGCGGCTGATCGAAATGCTGCGCGACGCGCTCCTCGAGAAAGCCCGTGCCCAGATGACCGACGGCAATATGGCTCGCTATGCTGCCGAAGTGGCCGAGCATAAACGCGATCCGTATACGCTGGTTGAGGAGATCGCCTCCAACGTGGGGAAGAGCTAATGGCTGAAATTGATCATATCGGCATCGCGGTGAAATCGCTGGCGGCGGCGAAGGCGATCTACGAAAAATTGGGATTGAGCGTCTCTCCGGAAGAAACCGTGGAGCAGGAGCGAGTTCGGCTGGTGATGGTTCCAGTGGGCGACAGCCGGTTGGAACTGCTGGAAGCGACTTCACAAGACTCGACGATTGCGAAGTTCATCGCCAAGAAGGGCGAAGGTTTGCATCATGTCTGCCTGCGCGTTCCAGATTTGCCCGCGGCAGTGGAGCGGCTGAAGAAAGGCGGCGTCCGCTTAGTCTCGGAGGAGATCAAGACTGGAGCGGGCGGGCACAGATACGTTTTTGTGCATCCCACGAGCGCAGGCGGCGTGCTGCTGGAGTTGGTTCAGGAATAGGTCCAAGCCTGGAGCTGGTCACAGATTGTCAAACGACCTCCATAGATTGAGTAAAACTTTTTCCTCATGATTCTTCTTGCCATCGATACTTCCGGTACACAAGGCAGCATCGCGCTGGCGCGTGTGGGGGAACATTCGGCTGAGACCAGCGCTGTCGAATTAATCGAGGTTGTGGCACTGCTTGGCGGCACGTTTTCCGCGCAGCTTATTCCGCAGGTTTCCGAGTTGCTCCGTAAGCACGGATTGACCAAGAACGATATCGGTGCTTTCGCCGTGGCCTCCGGGCCGGGGTCGTTCACCGGCTTGCGGATCGGCCTGGCAGCGGTCAAAGCTCTGGCCGAGGTGTTACACAAGCCAATAGCGGCGGTGTCATTGCTCGAGGTCTGCGTCTTCACCAGCGGCGCAGAGGGCAAAATCATGGCCGCCTTGGATGCGGGCCGCAGTGACGTGTACGTGGGCGAATATGAAATCCCAGCCAGAGCGGGACAACTCCCCCGCGAGCACATGTTGAGCAGAAATGAATTCGTTTTCCATGGAAAGGGATGGCAGATTGTCACTCCAGATTCCGGTCTTGCCGAAGCGGCTCGAGCTGAGGGGCTGTTGGTGGCAACTCTACCCCCTATTTCCGCCGCGGCGGTTGCCCGCTTGGGCTGGCGGAAGATTGAATCGGGCGAGACCGTGACGCCAGAGCAAATGGAGGCGAACTACATTCGCCGCACCGATGCCGAGATGCTGGAGAAGATTGGATCGTAGCTTGCGCGTGCGACCGGCAAAGATCGCCGATGTTCAGGGCATGATGGATGTGGGGCGCGATAGCGTGGCCACCGCACACTGGTCCCGGCAGCTCTATGAGAGCCTGGTTGCGAGCCCAAGCGGTCAAAATGCCGAGCGCTTCGCTTGGGTAGTTGAAGATGAGCCTGCCACTCTGCCGGAGGGAGCCCCAAGCCCGGGTCCTGAAATTCTTGGGTTCCTGGTAGTGCACCGCGTCATCAGCGATTGGGAGTTGGAGAACATCGTGGTGAAGGAACCAGCCCGTCGACGTGGCGTGGGCACACGCTTGATGAAGGAGTTAGTGGCGCAAGCCCGCTCTCAACCAGGCAGCATCATACTTTTGGAGGCCCGCGAGTCGAATGAAGGGGCGCGAGGGCTATATCGGAAGTTGGGCTTCGAAGAAAGGGGTTTGCGCAAGAGTTACTACGCCAACCCCGAAGAGGATGCGATCATGTATCACCTGGTCCTTCATTAGAATTGGTTCTTCATTAGAATTCTCATAACGAGACTGCACCAGAAATTGGCATTGAACCGATTTTGGGGCTGTGGTAGGTTGAGTTTATAAATCCCCGGTTGGAGGTCTGCTGGATGCTGACTCCGAATGACACTCTCCTGACCAATCACGACGAATTCCGCAAGCTGGCTCAGGAGCACATGCAGTATTCCTCGCGTCTTGATTCTCTCACCCAAAAACGTTACCTCAGCGAAGATGAAAAGCTAGAGGAAGTCCGTCTAAAAAAGCTGAAGCTGCGACTCAAAGACCAGATGCAATCCATTGAGCGCGAATACCGGCAGCAGTACGGCACGCACGTAGCATAATTTTCTGGCCATCTAAAGAGCGGCCGTCGCCGCTACAGTGATCTTGTATCCACCGACCGGCGCTGCTTAGCGCCTTTCTTTATTTGGACTTGCATACTTTGTCGTTCCAGGTGCGCTTCCCCCGCTCAACTCTTCTATAATGGGAACCCTGATCCCAATGGTTCGTGACGGCTACTTTTACGCGCTCGGTTTGATTGCGGCGGCAGTCCTGGTGGGTTGGTTCGCGCCCCCTGCCTGGGCCGTGGTGCCATTGGCGCTCGCGCTGTTTTTCCTCTGGTTCTTCCGCGACCCGGAGCGGGTTATTCCCGCTTCCGCAGGCGCTGTCGTATCGCCGGGAGATGGGAAAGTTACCGACGCTTCCATCATTACCGTGAATGGCGAAAAACAGGCTCGCATCAGCATTTTCCTGAGTGTATTCGACGTGCATGTGAACCGTTCGCCGATCGCGGGAGTAGTCCGCGAAGTCCGCTACCAGCGCGGGCAGTTTCTCAATGCTATGAATCAGGCTTCCGCGGAGCAGAACGAGCAGAACATTGTCTACGTGGAAGGCGATGGACAGGTTGTAATCTTCAAGCAGATCGCGGGATTACTGGCGCGAAGAATCGTATTTCACCCGAAGGTTGGAGATCGTCTGGAACGGGGCCAGCGGGTTGGGCTCATCAAGTTCGGCTCTCGCGTGGATGTGTTGTTTGACGCTTCGGCGGTGCTGCAGGTGAAGGTGGGCGACCGTGTGCGCGGCGGTGCAAGCGTGCTCGCCTACGCGCAGCCGAAGGGCGAACTGGCGGGCGCTGGGCGTTCCTCCACCGTCGAGGGGGTGCGCTGATGGATCTTACGGTTCCAAGACGACGGCAGGACGAAAAGCGCCCACGCCGCATGAGTAAGGGAATGTACATTCTCCCTTCGCTATTCACTACGGGAAATATGGCGGCCGGCTTCTACGCCATTCTCGAGGTGGTGCACGCGAGTGCCTTAACCACTTGGCATTTGGACAACGCGGCTAAGGCGATCGGATTCGCTGTTCTGTTCGACGGCCTTGATGGTCGCGTGGCGCGCATGACCGGGACCAGCAGCGATTTTGGTAAAGAGCTCGATTCGTTGGCGGATGTGATTACGTTTGGTGTGGCTCCGGCGATGCTCGCCTGGACTTGGGGATTTCACCTGATGCCGCCAGTAGCACTCACGGACTGGAACATCAAGCTAACTCAATTGGGAGCGATCGCCAGCTTTTTGTTTCTGATGGCTGGCGCCAGCCGGTTGGCGCGGTTCAATATCACTTCGAACCCACAGCCTTCCAATCCGGGACGGCCCGGGAAGAAATATTTTGTCGGTATGCCTATTCCAGCAGGCGCCGGAGTAGTTGCGGCTGTAGTGCATTTCGAAGCTGGCGCTCCCCTTCAATCCTGGTATACAGCGATAACGTGGCTGGCGATGGTGGCGGCAGTGGGCTACTTGATGGTGAGCACGTGGCGGTTTTACAGCTTCAAAGATATTGATTTCAGCTCGCGCCATCCGTTTCGTCTGATCATTCTCCTGGGCGGTCTATTCGCGGGCATCTGGTTCTTTTCGAAGCCGGTACTTTTCGGGGTTGCACTCCTCTACACGTTCTCCGGGGTGTTCTGGCGCTTGCAGTGGATGTTTCGTCGGAGGAAGCAACCTCCGCCACCAACTTATAAGGAGGCGTCACTGACGTCATGAGTGCGCCGCCCAAAATCGTGGCGGGCCCCGTCTCATCTCCGCGAGGACAGCTTTATCGCGCGGCCATCGTCGGCGCGGGCTCGCTCAAGGGGAAAGAAGTCGCGGAAATGCTTAGCGAGCGCAACTTTCCGGCGGTGGATATTCGCCTGCTCGACGACGATGAATCGATCGGTCAGCTTGAAGCCACGGGTGACGAAATCAACTTCATCCAGAGCCTGCGCTCAGAGCAGTTTACGCACGTGGATTTTACTTTCTTTGCTGCCGATGCGGAGTGTACGCGCAAGAACTGGAAACGCGCCCGCGATGCGGGCAGTGCCATCGTCGATCTTTCCGGTGCTTTGGATGGGGAGGTCGGCGCTCAGGTGCGTTCTCTCTGGATAGAGCGTGAGCGAGGAAAGATGTGGCAGCCAGAACTGCAGCCTGCTCCCTGCGTCGTGCCGCATCCTGCGGCCGTGACCTTGGCTTTGCTGTTGCTGCGAGCGCGCAAGGCGGGCGCGATCCGGAGCGCGGTAGCCACGGTTTTTGAGCCAGCGTCGGAGCAGGGCCAAAAAGGGATGGACGAGCTGCATCAGCAAACCGTCAACCTGCTATCGTTCCAGACGCTGCCGAAGGAAGTGTTCGACACGCAGGTGGCTTTCAACATGGTTGCGCGCTACGGCCAGAAATCCCAACTGTCGCTGGATTCACTGGAAGCGCGCGTGCGGCGCCACTATCAGGAGCTTGCGGGAGCGGATGCGCCGCAGCCGGCGCTTATGGTGCTTCAGCCTCCGGTTTTTCATGGCAATACGCTGAGCATTTTTCTGGAGATGGAACAACCGGTGAACGAAGTGAAATTGTTGGAGACCCTGGGAGGGGATCACATAACCCTGGCCACAAACGAAGACGATGATTCGCAGCCAAGCAACGTGAACACTGCCGGGCAGCCCAACATTCTCGTTTCGGTGAAAAGCGACGTATCCAAACCCAATGGGATCTGGATATGGGCTGCAATCGACAACTTGCGGGTCGCGGCCATGACTGCTGTGGAATGCGCTGAAAGTATGATCGCCACCCGCCCGCTGGGAAAAATTCAGTGAAGTGCCGGCGCTCCGTCGGTCTGGCCTTGGCCTGCCTGACGTGGATGCTGGCGGATCTCGGATGTGGATATCACACGGCCGGCCACGCAGTGCAGCTTCCGGAAAACGTTAAGACGATTGCCGTCCCGGCTTTTGTAAACGAGACCAGCAATTACCGCATTGAACAACTGCTTACTTCGTCAGTGGTGCGCGAGTTTACAACGCGCACGCACTATCACATTCTCAACGATGCCAGGGAAGCTGCCGATGCCACGCTGCGCGGCACCGTGCTTTCGACATCCGCCTCGCCGCTCACTTACAATTCCACGACCGGACAGGCCGCCAGCGTTCTGGTAGTGGTCAGCATGAAGGTGGCACTGACCGACCGCCAGGGCAAAGTGCTATACCAGAATCCTTCCTATTTGTTCCGTGAGCAGTACGAAGTTTCTCAGGACCTGGCTAGTTTTTTCGAGGAAGATTCGCCTGCCTTCCGGCGGCTTTCCCAGGATTTCGCCCGTACCCTGGTCTCTAACATTCTGGAGGGCTTCTAGATGCTAGAGTTTCAAATGGTCGTCAGTGGTTGCGCGTTCATCGTTCGCCAAGCACACACAGCCAAGGACCGACGTCGTTGTGCTGGAAAAGGTTTTCATTCCGGAGAGAACGTTTAATGCGGGCTTTCGTCCAGGCCGAGCGGTTTGTCAGCGAACTCGAATCGCGCAAGCTGCGTGCGGCCTATGTGTTCGTAGGAGACGAGGCTTTCTTCCGCAAGCGCTTTCGCGATGCCATTCTCGAGCACCTGGTTCCAACTGATCTTCGCGATTTCGGCATATTTGAATTTGATCTTGCGGAAAACGATCTCGCCGAAGTTCTGGACCGCGCCCGCACACCCTCGCTGATGTCGCCCTTCCAGGTATTTTTTGTGCGCGGGGTGAAAAATCTGTTTGGCCGGGGATCGAACGAAGAAAAGCTAGCGGCGATTGAAGAGTATTGCAAGAGCCCGAATCCGGATGCGCTTATTGTGTTTGTCGCCGACCACATCAGCATTCCCGCTGACGTCCGCCGCATGGAGATGCAGGACAGGGAGCGTTACCAGCGCATCCGCGAAACCATGGGACAATATTGCGGCATCGTCGAACTGGCGCGGGTGGAAGAAGGGGAAGCTGTACGCTGGATTTCCGAGTTTTGCGCCAGCCGCGAGGTTCCAGTGAAGATCGATGCCGATGGCGCGCGCGAACTGGTCGACGCGCTCGGCGGAGACATGATGATGATCTCCAACGAACTGGAGAAGCTGATGCTCTACGTGGGAGCGAAGAATCGCATCACGCTGGGCGACGTGGAAACCATGGTTCTTGCGGCCAAGCAGCGCTCGCTGTACGAATTGACTGACGCTATTTCCTCCAAAGAACGAGTGCGCGCGCTGGAAGTTCTGGATGCGATCTTGTCTTCTGGCGATGGCGAAGAAGCCGCCATCGGACACATTTACATGCTGGCCAAAACTTTCCGCCAGATGCTGGTGATTCTGGAACGCAACGTGCGCGACCAGCGCATGCTGTGGGCCGCACTATGGCAAGGCTTCCGCGTGCCTCCGTTTGCCGCCGATGACATTATCAAACAGGCCCGCCGCTACAAATCCCGCCGCGATTTGACGAGGGCGATCCGGTTGGTCGCGAAGGCCGATCTCGCCCTCCGTTCCAATCCGGTGAGCAAGCGGATGGTGCTGGAGCGCCTGGTGATTGATTTAACCACGGAACCGAAGCTGGAAGCGCCGGGATGGATGCAAGAACAGTTGCCGGTGTGAGGATGCGGCTCTTAGTTCTTAAACTCTTAGCCTTTAGCTCTTGGCTCCGGCCACGTCATTTTGCTGGGGCGAGGACACGGATTGATTTGGCGCTATCTCATCGAAGTGCCCTGGCTCGTTTTTCTTGCCTATTGGGCAGTGGGCGCGCTCAAGACCCGGCGTACGCAGCGCACGGAGTCGTTCGCCCCACGCTACGGTATCCTTTTTCTTGAGATTGTTGGCTTTGCTCTTGTCTTTATGGACGAGACCGAGTTCGGGATCCTCGGCCGCAGAGTGCTCCAGCGCAGTTATGCTCTTGGCGTAACGGGTGTCGTTCTTACCTGGGCCGGCATTGCGCTGGCATTGTGGGCGCGCTGGCACCTGGGACAGTACTGGAGCGCGCGGATCACGATCAAAGAAGATCACAAGCTGATCCGCACCGGGCCTTACTCTCGCCTTCGGCATCCCATCTATTCAGGACTTGATTTGGCCGCGATCGGTTCGGCTCTGGCGATTGATCGCTGGCGATGTGTGGTGGGGGTCTGCCTGATTATTCTGGGCTACTGGAATAAAGCGAGGAGAGAAGAAGCTATGCTGACCGCACAGTTTGGAGCAGATTTCCAGGAGCATTGCAGTCATACGGGATTTCTGTTCCCGAGCTTTCGGTGAAGATTCAAGAGACCAGTGTTGGGTTTGTCCTCCAGGGAATTGTTTTCAAGTCACGAGCTGTCGACATGTATTCCTGAAGTCCCAGAGGTACGGCAATGAATTCAAAGCCGTATTTTCAGGTGGCGGTGCTGGTGTCAGCCTCTGCATTCTTGGCCGGGATCTGCAACGCGCAATTGCCCGGCGAGCGCTTGCAGCAGGTCGTTCAGCCTTATGTTGACGCCCAAATGTTTATGGGGAGCGTCCTGGTTGCACAAAAAGGCAACGTGCTGTTCAGCAAAAGCTACGGCTGGGCGGACTTGGAGTGGAATATACCGAATTCGCCGACGGCGCGTTTCCAGATCGCCTCGGTGACCAAACAATTCACCGCCGCCGCGATTTTCCTCCTTGAGGAGCGTGGAAAGCTGAGGACGGATGACCTGGTGAAGAAATACCTTCCCGATGCGCCCGCGTCCTGGAACAAAATCACAATCTATAACCTCCTGACCTTGACGTCCGGCCTCGCCGACGATGCGGCGGAGTATGAGCCAACCCCGCCTGACAAGCTGACCTTCGTCGACAAGCGCTGGAATTTCAGCCGGGTGAAAAATGGGATTACAAAAACACGAATTACTTGGTGCTTGGGTATTTGCTGGAGAAGGTGAGCGGACAAAGCTACGCCGATTTCCTGCAGGAAAACATTTTTAGGCCGCTGGGCATGAAGGATTCGGGATTAGATTCCAGTGTCGCCATTGTTCCACACCGCGCATCCGGTTATTTGCCCGGCGCCGACGGGATTGAGAACGCAGAGCGCGTCAAAATTGGCGGAGCCTTCTCGGCGGGCGGCCTTTACTCCACCACCGAAGACCTCCTCCGCTGGGAAGAAGGATTGTTCGGCGGCAAAGTGCTGAGGCCTTCGTCCTTACATAAGATGACCACGCCGTTCAAACACACGACGCTCAACAATGACTATGCGTGCGGCCTAATACATCAATCACGTAAACGGACGACTGTTGATCGACTACGACGGGAACAACATTGGTTTCACTTCGCAAATGGCCTATTATCCCGAAGAAGGGCTCGCCGTCATCGTTCTGACGAACCTGAACAGCTATGCGACCGCTAGAATCAATACGGCACTCGCGGCGGTAATTCATAGGGAAACGGTGGCCTTTACTCCTCCCCCGAAGGAAATTCCCTTGCCCAGGGAAATATTGGCACGGTATACGGGGACTTACGAATTCTCGGATGGCCGCGTTGTGTTTACGCTCGAAGGTGGTCATTTGATGGCCCAGTTCGGAGCGACGTTCCCGCTCTTCGCCGAGTCCGAAACAAGGTTCTTCTCTAAGGGGTGGGACATACAGTTTGAGTTCTCGAAGAATGATAAGGGTGAGTTTGCGTTTGTAACCGAGTACATGGATGGCCGGGACGCGGGGAAGGCCCAGAGGAAGTAACTATCTGCATCATTTCTACCAGGTCTCTTCGGGACTGGTAACCCTAGAGTCGTATTAAATCCAAACAGAAGAAAACGGCAGACTTTTTGGGTCTGCCGTTTGTTTTCTAGCCGTCGCTCTGAATCACGGAACAAAGTCGAACGGCGCAGTGGCATCGATCTGGTTGAAAACCGTCGTAGTCGATGACGTCGTGGCTTGCGTAACACTCAGTCCGGTCAGCGAATAAAGCGTGGCTGTGGAACTGCCGCCAACGTCAGCAACGGGCACGGTAAGCGTAATGACGCCGCCTTTCGACGAATTCTTGTAACTGCCCTGAATGGTGTGAACCGGCGGATAGGTCATAAAGAATCCCTCGCCACTATCGAAGGTCGTGGTCTCGCCGTCAAAGAAAGTCGGAGTTCCTCCGTTGTCCGATTCCATGGCAGCGAAGTAGGTGTGGCCTGCGCCGTTGGGGTCGGGAACCTCCCAGCGCACCAGCCAGACCGCATCGGTGCCGCCCAGCGTGGGCGAGACCGCCAGCGTGCTCAAGCTCTGCACATTGATGGTGAAGGAGTAGTGTTGCGAGTCGGGCATCGCAACCGAAGCCTGGCTCAGCATCAAGTTGGTTGATGCGCCGACGGCAAGACTATTTGCGGAGTAGATCGCGTCCCCCGAACCCGGAGCGCGGCCGGTCGCGGGCGCAGTGCCGCTCACCTGCCCGATGTTGGCGTACAGGCTGGGCCCGGCATATTGCCGGCTGAAGCCGATGAGCGCCGACGAAGTTCCGCTGCCGCCGGAATTCTGGTTCACGGCATCGGCCCAAACCACGTTGGCTTCACCCTTCAATCCTACGGTTACGGTGATGAAGTCGAGCAGTCCGCGGTCGCCTCCGGTGGTGCATGAGATTCCAAAAGTGCAGATTGCCCCAAAGTGGTTCGACACTTCCGAAACCGGCACAGTTGTGAGTGTGGGTTTGCTGTTCGGTTTCCCGTTAACAATGGCATTCAAACTCTGCGCCATCATTACCGACCAGTGCCCCGTGATCGCGCTTGATCCGCAGGGCTGGGCCGGACACGAGCCGAGCGTCGGAGTTCCGTACCAGACAACGTCTACACGCCCAGGGTCGCCTGCGGTAACGGAAGGAAAAAGGTTGGTGAGCAGAGTAGGCGTAGCAGCAGTTACCTGCACCGGAGTGCCCCATGTGGCTCCGTGATTGGTAGACACAGCAAGGTAGATTTGGCTCGTTCCGCTTACCTGACCAGTGGAACCATCAACCGCCGCCTGGGCCCAGGTGACGTATAAATTGCCGGCGCGGTCGATGGCGATGGGCGCAAAATCCTGACCTACCGTAATTGTGCTGAGTCCCGAGCTATCGAGCGCGCCGCGATAAACCACTTCGGTGGTGCAAAGAGCAGGTTGAGCCTGGCACAAAGTTTGGCCATTCAGCACGGTTGGAGTGGTTTGGTTGTATCCGTTGGGGAACCGCACAACCACTACGGCATTGCTGTTTCCATTCGCGTCAGATCCGTTGATCAAGTTTCCGTTGGCGTCAATTAATGCGGTGTGAGCAATGTAAACGCCGCCGCCGGAGTCGGTCACGATTCCAGATACGATTCCATCCGGCTCAATCTGCTGCGCTGGGAGGGGCGTGAAGGTGACCCCGTCCTGAGAGCGCGTGATCTCGACAATATTGCTGCCTACCTCGCCCAGGTTGGGCTGGCAAGCGCCGATACATTGCTCAACCTGGTCGACGGTCTGGTAGAGCGCGCCGCCAGCTTGCGGATCGCCGAACGCGGCGATCCACGGTCGGTCCACGCCGGTATCGTTGGCTGCGTCACACGTAGTCTGCCAGGTCG
>Ga0207011_1003_pt1:0-7500 | contig 71064 bp, 53 predicted proteins | sample Alteio_BWMinCont_79_FD_153466 | JGI IMG/M metagenome (GOLD analysis project Ga0207011, IMG submission 153466) | Enriched cells from forest soil in Barre Woods Harvard Forest LTER site, Petersham, Massachusetts, United States -... | ecosystem: Environmental > Terrestrial > Soil > Temperate...
GTGCTCCCGACTCGCATCCGCATGCACGTTGCCCGCAATCCGCGTTGCATCGGGCGAAGCACCCAGCCCCATCACCTCCGTGTAGAACCCCACCGGCACGTCCACCGCATAGCTTCCGGGCAGGAACAGCAGCGCATTCCGCTGCGGCCCAAACTCGTTGAGCCGCTGCGTTGCATACACCCCATCGATCTGCTTCTGGATCACCTGCGCCGGCATCGACGGATCAAAGATCAGTACATTGGGTCCAAACTCTGGCTTCGCACCCTTCGCGGCAAGCGCCGGAAGGGCCGCTGCCAGCAGCCCCGCCGTGAAGCCCCACCGTTTTAATAGCCGACGCGCGCGCTTGTCAGACATAGGTCCCCACTGCCACCGAAAGCATTATTGCTCAAAAATCCATTGAGTGCGACGGCTGGTTGAGGCAGAACTGATACGGCGTACGGCTCGACTCAAGAATTTGAAGACGCGATGTCCCATTCATGCGACACAGGGTTGGGGCTTTCGCTCAGCCGGAAATTATTGATGAAGCTGGAAGGGACTAACAGGCTCTACCTTTAATGTTAATGAAGGACTGTTACCGGAGAGCCGGATTTGAGCAACTTTGCGAACTCCTGAGCGGGTACTGGCCGGCTGAAATAGTATCCTTGCCCTTCGTCGCATTGGTGATCCTGAAGAAATGCCAACTCGTCTTTCGTTTCCACTCCTTCGGCAATGAGCCGTAGTTTCATGCTTCGGCCCATACTGATGATCGCCCTCACAATTGTCGTATTTTCTGGCGTGATCGTGATTTGACGGACAAACGACTGGTCGATCTTCAAGGCATCAATTGGAAACTTGCTGAGATAACTCAAGCTGGAATATCCCGTGCCGAAATCATCGACAGCAATCTGTACCCCTCTGGTCCTGAGTTGTTGCAGGACAGAAATGGCCGAATCGGCTTGCTTCATCAGAACCCCTTCCGTCAATTCCAGCTCAAGTGATCCCGGATTCAGGCCCGTATCCGTGAGAACGGCGAACACGTTTTCAAGAAAGTTATCTTGTCGGAATTCCACCCCGGAGACGTTCACCGCGATTTTCAGTCCCGGCAGGCCGGCGTCCGCCCAGTCCCGGGTCTGCCTGCAAGCTTCATGAAGGACCCATATGCCGATCGGCAAAATCAGCCCACTGTCTTCCGCAACAGGAATAAATTGCGAGGGGGGCACGAGTCCCCGAGTCGGATGGCTCCAACGTAGCAACGCCTCGGCCCCGGTGATCTCGCCAGTGTTCAGAATGATCTTCGGCTGGTAGTGCAGCACCAATTCCTGCCGTTCCAGCGCACACCGCAGACTCTCCTCCATCGATTGCCGTTCTACCGCCCGGATGTTCATGGCTGGCTTGAAAAACTGATAGCCATTGCGCCCATTTTCCTTCGCCTGGTACATGGCCGTGTCCGCGTTCTTGACCAGGGTTTCTGCATCCGAACCGTCGTCTGGACTTACGCTCACTCCTATCGACGCCGTCACGTGAAGTTCCTGTTGGTCGATGGAATGAACTTTCGCGACCTGTTGCAGCATTCTTCTCGCCGTAATGGCAGCATCTTCGCATTCTTCCATTTCCGAAAGCAGCACGACGAATTCATCACCTCCCTGCCGGCTAACCGTGTCCGTCGAGCGCATGCATTCCTGCAGGCTTTGGGCAATGGATTGCAAAAGTTTGTCGCCGACTGTGTGTCCCAGGGAATCATTAATGTGTTTGAAGCCGTCCAAATCGAGAAAGAGCACTGCAACTTTTCTTATACGACGCGACGATACCGCGATTGCCTGGTTAATCCGGTCGTTCAACAGCGTTCGATTGGGCAGGCCCGTCAGAAAGTCGTGCTCGGCCGCATGGGTCATCTGCAGCGTCATCGCCTGGGCCGCGCTTACGTCCCGGAAAACCATCACCGCGCCCGTTACCCGCCCCTCGCGATCGTGGATAGGCGCGACGGAGTCTTCGATCGCAATCTCAACCAGGTCCCGCCGGATCAAGATCGCCGTTGACGCCATGCGCATGGTCCGATTTTGCCCCATCACCATTCCGATCGCGTTGGAAACGGCGCCACGACTCCTGGCGTCCAGGATTCGGATCACCTCGGCGATGGGCCGGCCGGCCGCTTCCTCGTGCGTCCAACTCGTCATTCTTTCTGCGACAAGATTAAGGTAGGTGATATTTCCTGAGACATCCGTGCAAACCACTGCTTCTCCGATGGAATTAAGGGTTACCTGGGCAAGTTCTTTTTCTGAGAATAATGCTTCTTCCAGCGTCTTGCGCTCCATGGCATATCGCAGAGCTTTCATCAGGCTGCGCGGCTCGATCTGGCCCTTGATCAGATAATCTTGCGCGCCTCCTTGCAAAGCTTCCGAGGCTAGTGACTCGTCGTCCAATCCCGTTAGAACCACCAACGGTATGTGCGGCGCGGCTGCCTGAGCCCTTCGCACCACTTCCATCCCCTGGGCATCGGGCAATCCAAGGTCCAGCAGGATAATATCGACCGGATTGCCCGCAAGATGTGTCTCAGCCTCACTCAGGGTGCGCGTCACGGTCAACGCAGTCATGGGCACACCTTGCTCGGCTAGCATTTCACGCAGTAGCCGCGCGTCTCCAGGATTATCTTCCACCAGGAGGAGCTTGCTGATCGAACTCTTACTCAAGCTTTTTCTCTTTGCATTGGCAACTTGACTCGGGTCAGCCAGAAATCATTGATGCTCCTCACCAGAGCCTCGAAATCGTCCAGCTGCACGGGTTTGCTCAGATAGCAGTTCGCCTGAAGTTGATAACTTTTCACAATATCCGCTTCTGCATCGGAAGTGGTCAGGATCACCGTAGGGATGGTTTTCAGATTGTTATCATCCTTAATGTGAGCCAGCACCTCGCGGCCATCCATCTTGGGAAGATTCAGATCCAACAGGATAAGATCCGGCCGCGGGGCGCTGGCATAAGCCCCACTTTGATTCAGGAAACTCATGGCCTCCACACCGTCGGTGGCCACGTGTAAATGAATGGCCTCATTAGCATCGCGGAAGGCTTCCTGCGTGAGCCGGACGTCACCGGGGCTATCCTCGACTAAAAGAACTTCTATTGCTTTGCCGTCTCGACCAATTGTTTCCATGATGTCCCCTATACTTCTTCCAAAGTGAAGCGAAATGTGGACCCCTGTCCAGGTTGTGAATCTACCGAGATGATGCCTCCGTGGCGCTCGACTATCTTCTTGCAGATCGCAAGCCCTATTCCGGTGCCCGCAAACTCCTCTCGTTTGTGCAGCCGTTGGAACATCCCAAAAATCCTTTCAAAGTACTGAGGGTCAATCCCCAGCCCATTGTCCCGGACTGAAAATGCCCACATATTCCCGTCATCCTGCGCGGCGGAGATATGTATTTGGGGAGATCCAGATTTGTTTTGGTACTTAATGCTATTCCCAATAAGGTTTTGGAATAGCTGAATCAGTTGCGTCTCGTCCGCCAAAACAGTTGGCAGGATATCGTGAGTCACTATCGCACCGGTCTCTTCAATGGTGCCACGCAGATTGAAGAGCGCAGCTCCCAGGGCTTTCTCACTGGAGGCCTCGATCAGATCCTGTCCCTTGCTCCCGACCCGCGAATATTGCAACAGGTCCTGAATCAACCGCTGCATTCGGCTGGCGCCATCCACGGCATACGCAATAAATTCATCGGCATCGGCATCCAGCTTTCCCTTGTATCGTCTGGACAGCAGCTGTGTATAACTGGCCACCATCCGCAGCGGTTCCTGCAAATCGTGCGAGGCGATGTAGGCGAATTGCTCCAATTCCTTATTCGAGCGGTTCAGCTCCTCAACACTCTCCAGAAGTTTTGCTTCGGCTTTCTTGCGCGCGGTAATATCGCGCACGGCCGCTGTCACCAGGGTGCCTTCCGTGCTTTCCAGCGGGCTCAGCATGATCTCGATGGGAAACTCAGTTTTATCTCGACGCCGCCCGATCAATTCAATTCCAGTGCCAATTTGCTGGGCCAGCGCATCTTCCACCGATCGAAGTGCATCCGCTACCAGCCGTTCCGCAAAACCCTCCGGAATGATGTTCTTGACCTTCTGCCCGACAAGTTCATCGCGGCTATATCCGAACTGTTTCTCCGCCTGCACGTTCAGCAGCACGATCTTTCCGCCCTGGTCCACCACCACCATGGCATCCGGAGCCGCCTCCAGCAGCCCGCGGTAACGCCCTTCCATCCGCGCCAGGTGTCGCTCCGCTTCCTTGCGTACGCTGATGTCGCGGATCGCCGCCGTCACCAGCGTGCCCTCTGCGCTTTCCAGCGGGCTCAGCATGATCTCGATAGGAAACTCGCTTCCGTCTTTCCGCCGCGCGATCAGCTCAATGCCCGTCCCAATCTGCTGCGCCAACGCTTCCGCCGCGCTGCGCGTGCCGTCCGCGATGATTCGTTCCGCAAAGCCCTCCGGAATGATGTTCTTGACCTTCTGTCCGACAAGCTCATCGCGGCTATATCCGAACTGTTTCTCCGCTTGCACGTTCAGCAGCACGATCTTTCCGCCCTGATCCACCACCACCATGGCATCCGGAGCTGCCTCCAGCAGCCCGCGGTAACGCCCTTCCATCCGCGCCAGGTGTCGCTCCGCTTCCTTGCGCACGCTGATGTCGCGGATCGCCGCCGTCACCAGTGTGCCTTCCGCGCTTTCCAGCGGGCTCAGCATGATCTCGATGGGAAACTCACTTCCGTCTTTCCGCCGCGCGATCAGCTCAATGCCCGTCCCAATCTGCTGCGCCAACGCTTCCGCCGCGCTGCGCGTGCCGTCCGCGATGATTCGTTCCGCAAAGCCCTCCGGAATGATGTTCTTGACCTTCTGTCCGACAAGCTCATCGCGGCTATATCCGAACTGTTTCTCCGCTTGCACGTTCAGCAGCACGATCTTTCCGCCCTGATCCACCACCACCATGGCATCCGGAGCTGCCTCCAGCAGCCCGCGGTAACGCCCTTCCATCCGCGCCAGGTGTCGCTCCGCTTCCTTGCGCACGCTGATGTCGCGGATCGCCGCCGTCACCAGTGTGCCTTCCGCGCTTTCCAGCGGGCTCAGCATGATCTCGATGGGAAACTCACTTCCGTCTTTCCGCCGCGCGATCAGCTCAATGCCCGTCCCAATCTGCTGCGCCAACGCTTCCGCCGCGCTGCGCGTGCCGTCCGCGATGATTCGTTCCGCAAAACCCTCCGGAATAATGTTCGTGACCTTCTGCCCGACAAGCTCATCACGGCTGTATCCGAACTGTTTCTCCGCTTGCACGTTCAGCAGCACGATCTTTCCGCCCTGATCCACCACCACCATGGCATCCGGAGCCGCCTCCAGCAGCCCGCGGTACTTGTCTCCCGACTCCTTGCTCTCGCTGATGTCGGTGTTCGTGCCGAACCACCGCATGATCTTTCCCTCCGGGTCCCGGATGGGAACGGCTCGCGAGAGGAACGAACGGTAATTGCCATCTCGGGAGCGGAGTGGGAAAGTGTCCTCCCAGATCTCACCAGTTTGGAAGCAATGCGCGATCTTTTTCACGACCCGCTGAACCTGGTCTGGATGGTGAGCCTTTTGCCAGCCCCACCCCGCCATTTCTTCCAGCGTGGTGCCGGTGTACTCAAACCATCGTTCGTTGTACCAGAAGGTGTAACCTTTCTCGTCCGCCATCCAAGCCAACTGGGGAATATTATTTGCCAGGGTGCGAAAGCGCTCCTCACCTTCGCTCAGCGCGGCCTCCGCGAGCCCGCGCCGCTTGCTGCCATGCTGGACGCTCCAACCAGCGCCACCAGCTATCAACACGCCCAGCAGGGTTCCCAGGATCAGAATCGTTTTGGTCTGGCCCATGCGCTGCGTTGCATCCGCTTCGCGCAGTTCCAAGAGCCGCGACTCTTCGGCCTGCATGCTCACGACGACGCCCTGAAACTCATCCATGACCAGCTGAGCCGGTCCTCCGAGCAGGGCCTCCCCCGCCTCTAGCCCCATCGATCGCCGCTGGCCAATGATCGTGTCCCCAGCCTGAATCTCCTGAGCCATCAGGCTTTCCAGGTCTGGAACCCGTTTCTGCTGTTCCGGATTATCCGCCGTCAATGTGCGGATACTGGCTCCGCTCTGTTTGGCGTTCACAATGCTGGCGTGGTAGGAATCCGCGAAAGATTCCTTGCCGGTTAACACAAATTCCCGATAGCTGGATTGCATACTCTGCATCGAACTGTGCAGGTCCTGGAGTTTTTCAAGAACCTCGTGGGTGTGCCGCACCCACTTGTCGCTTTCAGCCGACACCGCCAGGGTGCGATAGGAGATCGCACCCACGACAAGCAGTGCTAAAACGGCCGACGCGAAGGCGGATAAGATCTTCCAATCGTCCGTGGACTTGGTCTTCATTTCACTCCGCGTGCGGCATGCAAGTCGCACCGACTATGCCTGGAGATATTCATCTCACCGACAATTCCATTAGGTCCGATTTCAATTCCCCGAGATGAGTGCCTCCGGCAAGGCGCTCTCCACCATCGGAACCCTCAGAAATTTGTTCAGTGCTGTTACCTACGCTGTTAGTAGTAAACAATTCATAGGCACGCTACTACCTTATCCATGGGTCGAATCGCGTGTCTGTGCTTTTTGGCACACTTTCGCGTTGCCGCAAAATCATCTCGGGTCTGCGCAAGTCTATGGCTGTTCACCAGATAGGTTGGAAGCTCAGATTGCGGGCATTGGTCGTATCGAAGAATCTGACTGAGGTTGGGTAGAGGAGCACTAAATCATTTCCGGGTTTCTTCCGAACCCAAGGTGCTGAAACTCCCTCACTTTTGTGATCGGAATCGCGTATTGACCGCAGGCTCGACCTTCGAGCTGATCCCGTATGGGTGCCCCGTTCGCGAGCTTAGGCGTGGAGGATTCGGTGATCCCACCCGATCTGCAGCACAGTAAGGTGAGGACACAAACCACTATATCCAAGACCGCATTGTGCTCGGGACGGGGAGAGCAACGTTAAAGGTCTGGCAGTAAGGAAATCAGTAGGAAGCTAAGTGCCTACCTGCGAGTAAACTGGCGGAGAGGGAGGGATTCGAACCCTCGGTACAGGTGTTAGCCCGTACAACGGTTTAGCAAACCGCCGCATTCGGCCACTCTGCCACCTCTCCGGCGTTGCCGAGCTACAGTTTATCACGGTAGTCGAAAGTGAGCTCGCCATGTTCGCATCCGCCATCGCTAGCCCGACCCTTTCTTCCAAAATAACCCTCGCCCATACTCGAAGTCCCCTGCACGCGCCCCGGCGATTTGTTCGGTTTTCGTAACAGGATTAACTTTCCGGTGCTGTCAACGCCAATCGATGAAAAACTCCTTGCAATTGAGGGGGAATGAGTGGCTCCGAAAAACTGCCCGCGCTGTGGCGGCAGCGGATATATCTCACGCCCTGTGGACATCAGTGGAAAGTCCGAAGGCGTTGCATTTATCCGCTTGAAATGTCCGGCCTGTGCCGGCAGCGGACGGAAGAATTCG
>Ga0207011_1003_pt1:12500-71064 | contig 71064 bp, 53 predicted proteins | sample Alteio_BWMinCont_79_FD_153466 | JGI IMG/M metagenome (GOLD analysis project Ga0207011, IMG submission 153466) | Enriched cells from forest soil in Barre Woods Harvard Forest LTER site, Petersham, Massachusetts, United States -... | ecosystem: Environmental > Terrestrial > Soil >...
GAAGAGGCAGTGGATCTGGACGGGTGTTGCGATCGCTTATTTGTTGCTGTTCTTCTCGGTGATGCACTTTGTGTTTGGGTTGTGATTGTAAGAGTCAGCCCGATGTTGGGCGTCAACACGACAACCGATTCGATATCGGTTCAAGGAAAGTCGTCTGGCGCCGAACATTGGGTTGGAGGCAGTAAGGGGTTTGCACACCCCGAACTGAGTAAGACCCATACCCGCACACGCGGGGTGAGTGGATCGGTGGTAAGGCCGACGGCGCAAGCCGAGAGCCGGAAGCCGGTCTCACGAGGACGATATTTGACAACTGAATAGATTGGGCAAATACAAGGCGTTGTAAATTTTTATGAGTGCCTGAGAGAAGCTGCTGGTGCGCGTAAACGTTGATAGGCGTTAAGCGCGCGATGAGCAGCAATAAAGGCCCATAGAGTTTAAGCGGCGTGTTCGGGTTTTGTTTCTAGCGGAAGGCGAGAGCCGGAAGCCGGAAGCCGATCTTGAGTGTGTCGAGTAAATTTTGTGGTCAAGCTACTAAGGGCGCATGGTGGATGCCTTGGCAGAAGCAGGCGATGAAGGACGTGGCAAGCTGCGATAAGCTTCGGGGAGCCGCAAGCAGGCATTGATCCGGAGATTTCCGAATGGGGAAACCCACGGAGGTGAACCCTCCGTACGGCCCGATGAATCCATAGTCGGGTACGAGCGAACCCTGGGAAGTGAACCATCTCAGTACCAGGAGGAAAAGAAAGAAACCTCGATTGCGATAGTAGTGGCGAGCGAAATCGCATCAGCCTAAACCAGTCTCACCTTCGGGTGTGGCCGGGGTTGTAGGGTCGACAATAGTAGAGTTACCAATTTGGCCGTTAACTGAAGCCCTCTGGAAAGAGGGGCCATAGAGTGTGATAGCCACGTAAGTGAAAACGGACCAAACTCGAAGTCGATACCTGAGTACCGCGGAGCACGAGAAACTTTGCGGGAAGCTACGGGGACCATCCCGTAAGGCTAAATACTAGCTTCTGACCGATAGTGAACCAGTACCGTGAGGGAAAGGCGAAAAGAACCCCTGCGAGGGGAGTGAAATAGTACCTGAAACCGTGTGCCTACAAACGGTGGGAGGACTATGCGGCGCAAGCCGAAAGTCTGACCGCGTGCCTATTGCATAATGAGCCGGCTAGTTATTCTTGTCAGCAAGGTTAAGCGAAAGCGAGCCGCAGCGAAAGCGAGTCCTAATAGGGCGAATCAGTTGGCAGGAATAGACGCGAAGCGGGATGATCTACCCTTGGCCAGGCTGAAAGTGGGGTAACACCCACTGGAGGGCCGAACGGGTGTTTGTTGAAAAAAGCTCCGATGAGCTGAGGGTAGGGGTGAAAGGCTAATCAAATTCCGTGATTGCTCGTTCTCTCCGAAATAGCTTTAGGGCTAGCCTCGTATGATTTGTCGTGGTGGTAGAGAACTGAATGGACTATGGGGCTTTCCAGCTTACAGAATCCAATCAAACTTCGAATGCCATAGAACAACTAATACGGGAGTCAGACTGCGGGGGCTAAGCTTCGTAGTCGAGAGGAAAACAGTCCAGACCGCCTGCTAAGGTCCCAAAATATCAGCTAAGTGGGAAAGGAAGTCGGAACGCCCAGACAGCCAGGAGGTTGGCTTAGAAGCAGCCATCCTTTAAAGAAAGCGTAATAGCTCACTGGTCAAGCGGTCCGGTGCCGACAATTTAACGGGGCTTAAGCTGATTACCGAAGCAACGGATGCACACCTTCACTGGTGTGCGTGGTAGGAGAGCATTCTCAACAGTTTGAAGGTAGACCGAAAGGACTGCTGGACGGTTGAGAAGAGACCCTGCCGGCATAAGTAGCGATAACGGAGGTGAGAACCCTCCGCGCCGAAAGTCTAAGGTTTCCTGAGAAAGGTTAATCCGCTCAGGGTCAGGCGGTCCCTAAGGCGAGGCCGAAAGGCGTAGCCGATGGACATCCGGTTAATATTCCGGACCTTCCTTGTTTTCGTTATTACGATGGGGTGACGCAGGAGGATAAGCAGGCCGTCCTATGGCTATGACGGTCGATGCGCGTAAGGTGTCTTCGATAGGAAAATCCGTTGAAGAGTTATCACTGAGGCGCAAAGCAGTACTCCGTATGGAGGAAAGCTGCCGATTCCACGCTGCCAAGAAAAACCTCTAAGGAGAAAATAAGGAATCCGTACCTCAAACCGACACAGGTAGACGAGGAGAATATCCAAAGGCGCTCGTGAGAACAGTTGGTAAGGAACTCGGCAATATAACCCCGTAACTTCGGGAGAAGGGGTGCCCCGGTAGAGTTCATAGCTCGAGGGGGCCGCAGCGAAATGCGCACTGCGACTGTTTAACAAAAACACAGGTCTCTGCAAAGTCGAAAACGACGTATAGGGGCTGACGCCTGCCCGGTGCTGGAAGGTTAAAGGGAGAGGTCAGACGCAAGTCGAAGCTTCGAACTGAAGCCCCAGTGAACGGCGGCCGTAACTATAACGGTCCTAAGGTAGCGAAATTCCTTGTCGGGTAAGTTCCGACCTGCACGAATGGCGTAACGAAAGTGCGACTGTCTTGCCGACTGACACGGCGAACTTGTAGTGCCGGTGAAGATGCCGGTTGCCCGCAACTAGACGGAAAGACCCCGTGCACCTTTACTATACTTTTAGTATGAACTATGGCCCTTGCTGCGCAGGATAGGTGGGAGGCTTTGATTCCAGACTCTCGGGTTTGGAGGAGCCAACGGTGAGATACCACCCTGCGAGATCTGTGGTTCTAACTTAGTCCCGTAATCCGGGACAAGGACATACTAAGACGGGTAGTTTGACTGGGGCGGTCGCCTCCTAAACGGTAACGGAGGCGCGCGAAGCTACGCTCAGGCTGTTTGGAAATCAGCCGTTGAATGCAAAAGTATAAGCGTGGTTGACTGCGAGACCAACAAGTCGAGCAGGTACGAAAGTAGGCTTTAGTGATCCGGTGGTTCTGCATGGAAGGGCCATCGCTCAACGGATAAAAGGTACGCCGGGGATAACAGGCTGATCGGAGCCAAGAGTTCATATCGACGCTCCGGTTTGGCACCTCGATGTCGGCTCATCGCATCCTGGAGCTGTAGAAGGTTCCAAGGGTTAGGCTGTTCGCCTATTAAAGCGGTACGTGAGCTGGGTTCAGAACGTCGCGAGACAGTTCGGTCCCTATCTGTTGTGGGCGCAGGAGATTTGAGAGGACCTGTCCTTAGTACGAGAGGACCGGGATGGACGAACCTCTTGTGTTCGAGCTGTCATGCCAATGGCACCGCTCGGTAGCGAAGTTCGGTAGTGATAACCGCTGAATGCATATAAGCGGGAAGCACTCCTCAAGATGAGATCTCCCAACCCAAAAGGGATAAGAAGGGCCCAGGAAGACTACCTGGTTGATAGGCTGGAGGTGGAAGAGTGGCAACACTCGTAGCTTACCAGTACTAATCGCCCGTTCGGCTTGACCATAAAATTTACTCGGTGCAGATACAGTTGCCAGCTCTCAGCTTTCAGCCTCGGCTAAAAACTGAGCTGAGGTGAGAGCAGCGTTTCTTCTCGACCGCCAGAATCCGGGTGGAACAGATTAAACACGCTGACAACTGTGCGCCGACGCTTTTATGCTTCTTTATCGAAGAAGAAAGCAAAGCCGAAGTACGGTGGCTGAAATTGGAAGTAACCAACAAGAAAGTAAGCCACACCCAATCTATTCAGTTGTGAGGCATCGCCCTCACGATCTTTGAAAGTTCGTTGGAGCGTCTGAGTGCAAATCAGATGTTCTGACACCGAGATGGCGTAGAGATCCTTCGCCCGCACAGAACGCGGTCTCAGGATCTCGGCAGCAGGCTCCCAATCGCCGCTTATCAGCGGCTCATTCACGCCTGCTAGGCGCCTCGACTTGTCGGTGATCTTACCGCGGGGGATCCACCCGTTCCCATCCCGAACACGGAAGTTAAGCCCCGCAGGGCCGATGGTACTGCACGCGCCAAGTGTGTGGGAGCGTAGGTCGTTGCCGGCATTAATAAAGGCCAGTCTGAGAAATCAGATTGGCCTTTTCCTTTTGGGTTTGAGTGTGGCGCGGGCGCCCCCGCCCGCGAATGCCCGCGGCGAGAAGGAATTGGCGGTCTGGGAGAGACGCTTCCTGTCCGTTTTCATTGAATAACACCGGGTTTTTCTTAGCCGCCGGCCTATGCGGGCGAGGGCGCCCGCGCCACACATTCAAAGCTTCAGCTCCGGATCCACCCATAGCCAGCGATAATCCTCCGGCCGCTTTGCCAAACCTCTTCTCACTGGATTCTGCCTGAGATATTCGCATTTCTCTTTCAGGCTCTCATCCGACCGCAGCACATGATCGAACGACTCTTCCTCCCAAACGGGGCCGTCGCGATGCAGCAATTTATTAATCCGATGAGCCGTCGCACTCTTCAAGCATTGCAGGATGTCAACCAGCGGAAACTGCCAGCCCTCCAAATCGCGCAGAGGCAGCAAGAGCAAGTGGACGTGATCGGGCATGATCACAACCGAGTAAAGATGAATCCTGGTTTGTGTGGCGCGGGCCGCAAGCGGGAGAACGCCGCCCTCCCGTAAACAGTGTTCCAACACCAAATCTCGTGCGGCACCCGGTAAGGAAAGCCGCGCAGTACAAAACGTCACGAAAATATCCGCATCCGCCCGTTGCAGATGCGGAAGTCTCCTGCGATAGCGGTATTTCGCAAGCGGCGTGCCGGACATGGTGTGGTGTAGGGCGGGCGCCCTCGCCCGCCAACTCCCTGCAGCATACCCAAATCCGTAGTTTCTATCTGTGACGGATGACCATCAGCGGGTTGTGGATTGTTCATGCCCTGCAAGACGTGTAACAAGTTCCCTGGCGCCAGCTCCGAAGGAACCTGCTATCACTGCTACGCGATCGGCAACACAATCGACGAGTGCCCCGAGTGCGCGGGCAAACCATGGAGTGAAGAATTCCTGGAGGCCAAGGCCGAAATCGAAGGTCCAGACAAGCTGCTGCTTCCGTTTTAGAGCCGGAAACCGCAGGCCCCCGGGGGTGGATGGTGGTTGCATGGGCCGACTCAGATTCCACGCAGCCAATTAGCTGGGTAATCGCGTTTGCATTCACCGCATGAATCAAAAATAAAGAGACGGCTGTTGGGCGGCCCGATCATGCCGTTTTTTCGTGGTGAACCTGAGCCAATGCCTCTTCAATGGACGGAACAAGCATGTTCGCGGTGGACTTTGATATGACCCGTTTCACGCCGACTCTTTCCGCTTCTTTTTCGACCTGGGGAGACGCGTAGAGCGTGAGCATGAGGATCGGAACGCCGGGAAGCGCCTCGGAAATCTGCTTGGCGGCTTGGAAACCGTTCAGATCGGGCATCGCAAGGTCGAGGATGACCAGGTCGGGCTTAAGTTGCTTTGCCCGGCTTACGGCTTGAACACCGTCTCCCGCTTCCGTGCAAACTTCCCACCCCTGATGCCCCTCGATCAAATTGCGAAGCTCTTGGCGGAAATGCTGCTTGTCGTCGGCGATGAGGATCCTCATAAAGCACCCCTCTCCACAATCGCATTTCAGATGACAATGGGGCTGGCGAAGGTTGGCCGGTCGCTTGCCGTTTTGCGCTCTTTGCCACGTTGAGATTCCCCTCGGGGGCGCGGCAAGCAGGTTCCTCCTGTCTCGCTGCGCTCGCGCGCGTCGAAATGACAAAGGGAGTAGGGTGACCCAGGTGGATGCAGTTAGAACCTCACCAGGCGATACGTTTGGTTCCTGCTACGAGATCGAAATGGCGGTCGCGGCTCAGGAGTGGGAGAGAGTGTTGACGGCAGAGGGCGGCGATCCAGAGATCGTTGGTGGGGATCGGTTTGCCCAGCCGTTTCAATTCGAGAACGATCTCGGCGTAATGCTGTGTGGTGGGTTCATTGACGTCGAGCACCAGGCAGTCACGGAGCAGGTCGGTCAGCCAACTTTCGTAGCTGGCCCGCCTTCGCGACTGCCCGATCCCGTAGCGATACTCTCCCAGCACAATCACCGGAATCGCCATCTGGTCGGCGCGCGCGAGTAAGGCGAGGATGGCGGGATCGGCATCCGCCGCGGCGGACAGGGCGTTGGTATCAACGATCATTGGGGCGGCCAGTATTCGCTCAGCGATCCGGCCAGCGATCGACTGGCGTGCGAGAGATGCCGATTGGCTGGATTGCGCTCATCGCCAAACTTCGCGATCGATCTTTCCAAAGGCTTCCTCCACCCGCTTCTCGATCTGATTTCTTTCTTTGTGGGGGTATTTGAGCTTGCCGAAGTGCCTCATCCAGGGCCTTTCAGAGGAGGTCGTTTTCAGTTTGTCCTGAACTGCCTCGGTCACGAACTGACGTAGAGGAATGCCCCGCTCGGCCGCTACGGACTTGGCCCGCCGAAACAGGAAGTCGGGGATTTCAAGGGTTGTTTTCACTTTCCCATATTACCATATTTATGGGACAGTAGGCCAGTCATCCTCTGGATGACAACCATGAAAAAGAAGTGTGGGTTGGGAGCGTCCGCTTCGCCTTACGGATTCGCCGGTGGGTTCAATAACTCACAATGCTCGACGCACTCTACCGTGTTGGCCTCGACCGTAGCTTTCTTGTTGCCGTGAAAATCGATGTCAGGCAGGATCAGCAGCGTCTGCGTGCCGTTGGCAACGTTGAACGTGCAGTTAAAACTCATCGACTGGACGCCGCGTTCCTTGCAGCCGGTTTGGTCGAGGGCGGCGGTGAGGGTTACCGTCTTGTCGTAGACCTGGTCGGCAAGATGCGATGGCAGCAGCGCCACCGTCAGCGGGATGGGCGACTTGATCTTCACGCTGAGTTCCTGGCCGTCGTGGTCGGGCGTCATCAGGCTGTAGACCTTGGGCGCGGACGTGATCTGGTATTTTTCGTTGAGGATTCGGCGCCAGTGAAACTCCGGCTCAACCACACGGAAGTATTGGATGTGAAGATCGTTGGGCGAAAAGAATGGCCGCGCGCCCGGTCCGAGGATGGCGCCAACCGTGCTGAGGACGGGCTTCTCGGGCCTGCGTTCATCTCGGAAGGTGATGATCATCGGCCGCTCGGAAGGAAGATGACACTCGTAAATCGTGCTGGTGACATGCTCCTTCACGCAGAGAAAGCTGAAATGCGCCGTGGCTCCGGGGCGCATGGCGGCATTCCACTCATCGGCCCAGGCCATGGCCACGGTGACCGGGTATCTGGAGTCGATTTGCACATGCATATCGCCGCCCCCGACCGCTGGACTGTACACGCGGCCGGCGTGCAGGCTGGCAGGCTCCAAAGGAATGTTCTCGCTGTTGGCGGCAATCCATACAACAGGATTCTGCGCATACAAGTTCGCCGCCAGGGCGCAGTACAGCAGCGTGGCGAAAATCAAAAGGTTCCTCATACTAGAAGTATTGGCTGGGTCCATGCGCGCGCCCTAGCGAATTCGCGCGGGGAGGATTACGAAGGTACCACCTGAGAAATCGATTTGACCTCTTCCTTTTGCCTGGTAACCACGCTCACTTCTTCAGCGCCTGATGATCGAAGCTGATCACCCGGGTCACCTTCCACGCTCCGTCTTTTTTCTGCCACAGGTGAATGAACTTCGCCTCGCCCACCGAGTCCGCGGTTTCGTGTCCGGGATGGTGGAAGCGGTGCACCCCAATCTCCACGGCCCCATAGTCGGCAATGGGATACACCTCCAGCGTCCCCGGCACCAGCTCTCTGGTCACCTTGCCGCAGATGTTGTTCTTGATGCCCTCCAGCAGCGCCGGCCGGCCGCGGCTCAGCCCGGTCTTATCGTGGTAGAACTCGAGATCGTCAGCCAGCAGCGAGCCGAATTTCTCCAGATCGCAACGGTTGTAGGCGTCGAAAAGCTGCGTATCCAGCCCCTGGATCGTCTGAAACAGCGCATCGGGCGCAGCCGCATTCTGCGCGTGGACCTGACCCAGCGCTGCCGCCATCAGCGCCGCAACCAGCACCGCTTGCAGCGGAGCAAAATTTTTTTTCATCTTCATCCTGGAATCCCCTTTCCGCCGGCAATCAACACTACCTTCTACGGACGAACCATCTGGATTGTTCCAGCAACAGGCTGGGAGTAACAAAGTCGGGAGTAAGACCTCCTTGTCATCCCGACGCGCGAGCGAAGCGAGACAGGAGGTATCTGCTTTCTGCTGGTACCGCACGCTCCAAGCGTCGCAGCCGGCTGACCCATCCTCTCCGTTCTTTGCAAAGGCTGTGATTCCCCCAACTCTCCCCCTCGTGTTTTCTCATCCTCCCCGCTTCCGCCGTTTTCCACACCCCCAATGTTCACTTAACCTTTACTCTCGTTTCGCAATTTCACATACTGGCTTCATAGCTCAAAACAGAGCTACACTCCCGGGTCGCGAACTTGTTAGGGCTCAAGATCTTGCCCGTAACTCATTGCAGCCCGGAGATCAAATCGCAAAATCCCCCTAACCCGCTGATTGCAAATCAGCGAGAGAGACAGGGGTAGGAGATCATCATGGCCCGTTTGCCCAACAAGTGTATGCACATCATGCTGACCGGCGCCCAGTGCGGATCGCCCGCCATGCGCCACGCCCGTTTCTGCTACTACCACAAGCGCCAGTACGAACGGCACCTCGCCTTGAACGCCGACAATGCGCGCAACGACCGCAACTCACCCTTCACCCTCCCCCTTCTCGAGGACTCCGCCTCCATCCAGGTCTCGCTCGGCCAAATCATGCGCCTGCTACTCGCCGGCCAGATCGAGCATAAAACCGCCAGCCTCATGCTCTACTCCTTGCAAATCGCCACCACCAACCTCCAAAACGCCAGGCTGGAGAATTCGCTTTGAGTCGCAAGTGACCCACACATGCGGGGGAACCTTGGCAAGCACTTTTCCCGGGGGATTTGTAATCTCATCATCCTTGTAACAGGCAATGGAAGGTCATCAGGAATTCGCGGCGGACCGGCGGCGGTGTGTGCGGCAGAGCATGCACGCGCCCGCGTTTGCCAGCTTTGACGGCGTCAGCGGCGGGATGATTCTGGATTTGAGCGAAGAAGGATTGTCCATGCAGACGGGAAGCCGGTTGCATGGGCAGTGGCTGGAGCGAGAGCGGCGCGTCCGCCTGGAACTCGATCTTACGGAACCGCCAGTTCACGTGGAGACGACCGGGTATATCGCGTGGGCAGATGCGCTGGGGCGGGCGGGGGTGCGGTTCTCGGATTTGCCGGAGGAAGCGCGGCGAAGGCTGAACGAGTGGCTGACCATCAACGCGGGAGCGCCGAGCACGATCGCCCCGAAAGTCATGCTGGGAAGGGCGACGGGTTGGACTGGAGGATCGAAGGCTGAGGCGAGCCGAGAGCGAGGTCCGATGGCCGTCAGCCTGGAGGCGGAAACCGACGCGGGAGGAAATGGGACGAGAGAATATGGCGGCGGACATCCGGCGTCGGGGACCGTGCAGTACGAATTCAGTTCGCTGGGAACGGATCTGACGGCGTCGTTGAGGCTGATTGGAGAACGGGCGAGGTCGCTGACCCGGGGAACGAGTGCGGCGATTGCCCTGCTGCACAAAGGAGCGGTCATGTGCCGGGCAAGCGTGGGGGAGAGCGCGCCCGCGCTGGGGACGCGGCTGGACGTGAATTCAGGACTTTCGGGCGAGTGCTTTCGTGAAGGGAAAACTTTGCGCTGCGACGATGCGGAGACCGACCCGCGCGTGGATTTGGAAAGTTGCCGCAGGCTTGGGGTGCGCTCGATTCTGGCAGCGCCGGTGCGTTTCGAGCGCGATACGGTGGGGCTGTTGATGGTGTCTTCGACGAAGCCGTTTAATTTCGATGAGGGTGATGTGGCGGTGGTGGAAAGCCTGGCTCATACAGTGGTGAGGAGCATGAGGCAGGCGGAAGCGGTACAGCGCGGCGCTTAGAAGACTGCGGCGCTGGATGCTGGTTACTGTTTTTTCTCTCCCGCTTTTTTTTGGCCAGCTTCCTGTTCCGCCGCTTCTTTTTCAGCGGCCTCTTTCTGAATGGTTTGCAGGAAGGAGTTCAACTCTTCCAGGTCTTCGGGAAGCATCTTGACGAATTGGATACCGTTGCCCACCTGGGGATCGCAGGTAACGATCTTGCCCAGAATCAGCAGTGTGTTGCTGGCCTCAAGCTTGAGCTCGACGGAAGTGTCGACAGGAAAAGGAAACATGGTTTCGATGTAGCAGCCCACAAGGCTGAGGTCAACGGTGGAGCAGCGATAGGGCGTGTCGTTGTCCTCGAAATGGAGTTCAACCGGGATCTTTATCTTAATGCGCGCTTGATCACGGCGTTCGGGGGGTGGTGGCATGGGGCGCTCTCCGGTAGAGTTCTGTCAGTTCGGAGGGTAAGTATAGCAGGGGGACCTGACACGAGGTGGAATCAGAGCCAGATTCTGAAGGCGGCTTACAGCACGACTGAAGTCGTGCCCTTCCCGATCTAAGGCTTCTTGCGGGGTTTCAGGGATTCCCAATCGGCGTTGGTGAGGGCGCGGCCCAGATTGCTGAATTCGCCGGCGCCTTGAAGGAATTCGCCACCGTCCATGCGGATGACTTCGCCGTTGATGTAAGACGATCCATCGCTTACCAGGAATGCGGCGAGATCGGCTAACTCTTCTGTGGTGCCGAAGCGGTGCATGGGATTGCGATCGAGGGCAAAGGCTTCGAGTTCGGGACGCGGCATGAGGCGCGAGAAAGCGCCTTGCGTAGGTATGGGGCCGGGCGCGATGGCGTTCATGCGAATTCCGCGATTGCCCCACTCGACGGCAAGACTGCGGGTGAGGGCTTCGACTCCGGCTTTCGAGACTGCCGAGGGGACGACATAGGCCGAACCGACTGGGGCGTAGGTGGCAGAGATACTGAGCACTGTGCCGGGGTGGGAGGCTTTGAGCCAGCGGCGGCCGCAGGCCATGGTGGCGTGGAGGGTGCCGAGCAGGACGATGCCGATGACGGACTCGAAGGCGCGCGGGGAAAGTTCTTCGGTGCGGGCGATGAAATTTCCGGCAGCGTTGTTCACGAGAATATCCAGCGGGCCGGATTTCCAGATCGTGTCGATCATGGCTTCGACGGCGTCGAGATTGCGGACGTCGCAGGGCAGAGCGTGGATGGGACCATGGGCGGCGAGTTCGGCGGCCGTTTTCTGCAGGACATCTTCGCGGCGTCCGCAGATGTAGATGGTGGCGCCGAGTCCGAGGAAGCGGTGAGCCATGGCTTTGCCGAGTCCGGTGCCGCCGCCGGTGATCAGGATGCGCTTGGAGTGGAGAAGATCGTTGCGAAACATATGAACTTGAGTAGTTTTGTAATCTGGAAATTGTGCAATTGAAAACCTATCTGCTGGACGCAGGATTTTCAATTACAAAATTGCCCAACTGCACAATCGCTCAATCCGGTTGAATCTTTGTTGCGCGAGTTAAATGTCGCAGGCTATGCGGAAGCCATAGTCAGCATAGTGGAAGTCGGGAGGGATGCTGGAGCGGGCGGAGCAGCGGGCGACTTTGACGTGATGTCGCCATGATCCGCCGCGGGAGGATTTGCGCGGGCTGGTCCCTGAATGAAGTTCGGGGCCGCGCGGATTGCGCTCGGGCGAGGTGGCGTAGTAATTGGGATCGTACCAGTCGCTGCACCACTCGTGAACGTTGTCGCAAATGTTATAGAGGCCGAAAGAACTGGGGGCGTAACGGGCAACGATTTCGGGGCCGGTTTGCCAGCGCGTGGCGTAATCGGGAAGAGATTGCGGCGGGTCGTTTCCCCAGGGGAAGTCTTGTTGCTCGAGGTCGCCGCGGGCGGCGCGCTCCCACTCGGCTTCGGTGGGAAGACGGTAGGGACGGGCGGTTTGGTGGGCCAGCCATTGGCAGTAGCGATTGGCGTCAAACCAGGAGACGCCGGTGACAGGGTGCCTGGGATGATTGAAGTTCGCATCGCGCCAGAAGGGCGGAGGATCAGACGCGGTCGAATTTACGAAGCGTTCGTATTCGGTGTTGGTGACTTGAGTGGCGGCGAGAAGGAAAGTGTCGATGAAGACGCGGTGAACGGGGCGTTCGCAATGTTGACCGGAAGAGGAGCCCATCAGGAACCAGGCTGCGGGGATGGAGACAAGAAGAGGATCGGTGGAGTCGGGCGGGAATTGCGAATGGGCGGTGGCCATAATTCCTGAACTCTGTTTCTTTTTCTTTAGACGCGGCCTCGGGTTGAGGGATGGACCAGCCATTTCAGCATCATGTTGACGAGGCTGAGAAGGATGGCACCGAGGAATGCCGCGGTGAATCCGCCGACTACGAAGCCGGGGACTAACGCCGACGCAAATTTCAGCATGAAGGCGTTGATCACGAACCAGAATAATCCCAGAGTGATGAGGGTGAGAGGGAAGGTGAGAATTTTTAATAGCAGTCCGAGGGTTGCGTTGACGAAGCCGATGACCAGGGCAGCAATGAGCGCGGCGATGGGGCCGCTCACGTAGATGCCTGGGATTACGTGGGCTACGATCCAGACGGCCAAGGCACTCAGAAACCAGTTCAGTAGCAGGCGCATTTTCGCTCCTTGCGGGAGTTGACTCGATGAGACGACGGACCTTCTTGGGGAACTATATCAGCCTCAGCGGCTAAAAGCCGCGCTCTTTCAGAACAGGCGCGGGAATGCGGCCGAGAGGGCGACGGCTTCATTCTAATATTCGTGGTAAGGCTCCAGAGGCGGCGGTGTGGACGAAGAATCGGCGTGGACCATCCAGAACTGGCGGGTGGGATAGTAGGCCAGTAGTTCCCGATTTTTTTCTGGTCCCATGTCGCGCGCCCAAATGATTTTCGATGCGTCGATGTTGCTGAGGTTGTAGACCCACTCGCGGTCAGGATCGAAATCTGGCGAATCGCTGACCAGGATGACGTGATCGCCCGGAAGGTTTTTCAGTTGCTGGACGATGGATGCGCGCTGCAAGTCTCCATGTTGCCATTCGTGTTCGGGATGGATGTGGGTTACCGCCAGCGCAATTCGAAGGATGACGGTGCCGATGTAAATGACCGAGACAGCACGCACAAATGCCAGACCCGCGGGTTGCCCGCGCCAGCGGAACTGGCGCAGATGGCGCATGCACTGCATTAAGACGAGGAAGAGTAGTGCCGTCGCTGGAGCGAAGTAGTGAGGCAGAAACCACACTTCCACGGCGAGGCCGGTTACGAAGATGGCGGCAATCATCCAGGGAACGCGCAGGCGGCGGTCGCGCGCGGCGCAAGGTAAGGCGATAAGTACGAATGGCAAAGGCGACACCAGATAGGTTTGCCAGAAATAAAAAAGCTTGCTGCCCGCACTGCGCATAAAGCCAGGAAGAGTTTTGTAGGCCAGCGCATCTTGCAGTTCGCGCTCATATTTGGCCTGCATTCTGGCGTGATTGAAGGTTTTCTGCGGCCAGGGCTGCTGCCAGATGAAATACCGTCCCATCGAGTAGGTTTCGCGGTTGACGTCGTAGGCCATACGGAAAGGATTTCCGGTGACGCGATAATAGTAGTAACCGGTCCAGGCGGCGAGGGGCGCGAGGGTGAGCACAAGCGGCAGAACGACTCTGGCGAGGGAAACGCGCGCTGGTGGCCTGTTCGCGCCGAGCATCCAGGTGAGCAGAGCGATGGCAACGCCAAAACTAAGAAGGAATCCTTCATAGGGACGGGTGTTCGCGAGAATGAAGAGACCGATCGCCATGATTACGGCATCACGGCGGCGGGTGTGGTGTTTGATGCGAGGGAGTGCGCCGAGAACCAGCGCGCCTCCGAGGGCGGGAAGGGAGGCGCACCAATATCCGTTGGTGAAGTAACTGAGAAGGCCGAGGCGGGCGACGACGAGGATTCCTCCCAGAAGCGCCCACTGGGGCGGGATCCAACCCTGAAGCATCCAGCAAATGGCGGCACACATCATGGCGGCGGCGAAGAGTTGGCCGATCCAGGGATTGCCTAAGATTTGTCCGAGTGCCAGGATGAGACCTTGGCCCGGGGGATACATCGACATATAAGTCGGGTGCCAAATGACATGGAAAGTTTCAAAGTGCACCCACATGGGGTGGGGAGGATTGGTGAGGCGGCCGTGAGCGAAGGTATCAGCGGCGAGAAGGTAGCTGTTCTCGTCGTGAAATTCGGGTTGCGGGATGCCGGAGACGGGAATGACGGCGGAACGAATCGCGAGCAACGACAGGCCGACCAGGAATACGCTGAGGGATTTTCTTGTGGCCAATTTCTTGCCGAATCGTTCGAGGCCCGCGAGGCCCAGCGATCGGATGCAACTTTGCGGGAACTTGAGCTGCAGGTAAACCAGAATGGCAACGATGGCGGCAGGCTTGAGGAATTTCAGCAGCGGGGAAAATGATTGGCTCGTCAGCGTCGTCATTATTGTGCAGGCGCATAGCGGAAGATTCAGACATGTCGAACCGACGGGTTGGGGTGGTGTCACAGGCAATAAGCATACCTTGTTCGTCGGTTGGGCAGGACTGCTAGAATTCGTTACTAAATTATTCGTGATGGGGAAGCGCGTGGATTTTCTGAGTGATGTTGAAGTTCGGGTGCTGGGGTCGCTGGTGGAGAAAGATATTACGACACCGGATTACTATCCACTGTCGCTGAACGCGCTGGTGAACGCGTGTAACCAGAAGAATAATCGTGATCCGGTGATGGCGCTCGGCGAAGACGCGGTGCGGGCGGCGCTGGAATCGCTTCAAGGGCAACGGCTAGCCGGGCCAGCGAGCGGCGCGGACAGCCGGGTTACGAAGTATGAGCACCGCCTGCAGGAAGTGTTCAACTTCGACCGGCGGGAGATTGCGATCTTGTGCGTGCTGCTGCTGCGCGGGGCGCAGACTCCGGGTGAGCTTCGCGGGCGAGCGGAGCGGATGTATCGATTTGAAGAACTTGAAGATGTGCATGCGACGCTGGAAAAGCTGGGGCAGCGGGAGCCCGCGCTGGCAGCGGTTTTACCGCGGCAGGCGGGGACGAAAGAATCGCGGTATATGCATTTGCTTTCGGGGCCGGTGGAGTCAGCCGGAGTTATACATGCGCCGGCTGCAGAGAGTCGTTCTGGGGAGTCTGATCGGATTGGGCGGCTTGAGGGTGAGGTGCTGGAGCTGCGCAAGGAGCTGGCCGAAGTGCAGAAGCAGTTGGGAGAATTTCGTAAGCAATTTGAGTGAAGACCGGTCCGCTTACAGTTCCCTTCCGACTCCACGCGTGTTACAGGGTAGACATTGTGTGTGGCGGGCCACGAATGCCCGGAGAGGATCGGGTGGTAACTCCAATAAAATCAGGGCTCTTCGTGGTGGCGCGTGGCGTGCACTTTCCTGTGTGCTGCTTAGCAGCAGGAGGTGACAACCATGACACGCATCAATTTCAGTTCAGCACGTGGTACAAGCAAATTCGAGAGAACCGTCAGCACGCTGGTATTCGCCGGGATCCTGATCGTTTGTTCGGTGGCGGTGGGATGCTCGAGCGAGAAACCTAAACCGCAAAGCTCTATCAACCAGCCGGCAATGGCGCAACCGGCACCGCAGGCCGCAGTTATCCCGACGAGCACGCCTGCAACGGCAGTGGCCGCGGCCAAGCCCATGCATAAAAAAGTCGTGCGCAGGGTGCCCACGACCGTAACGTATGCGGACGAGAGTTCCGGTGTTTCGTTCCAATATCCGCGGAAGTACGCGCTGAAGACTGGCGAGGACGCGGATAAGCTGATTTCGTCCGATGCGATACCGATGGACTTCGTGCAGGCGGGCGGAGTTGCGGTGGCGGCGGTTGCAGTTCCGGAGTCGGCTTATCCGAAGAGCGATCTGGCAACGGCTTTTTTTAATGTGAGCCTGAACAAATCGCTCACGGCGGAGCAGTGCGGCGAATTCTCCGGTCCGCAGGCCAAGGTTGCGGTTTCGGCGGATACGGCGGCAGAGGCCACTCCGCAGGTGTCGAAGGTGATGATCGGGGACATGGAATTGCGGTCCAGGGAGACTGTTGCCAACGACGGAACTCGCGAGGAAGCGTCGAAGTATTATCACGTGTTCGAAAATGGGGGCTGCTACGAGTTTGCGTTGAAGGTGGCGACTGGAGTTGAGACGGACGAAGGTGGAAAGCGTGTGGATCGGGAGGAAGTTTTCAAGCGGCTGGAGAGGATACTGGCTACGGTGAAGATTAATCCTGTATCTGCTCCGGAGGTGACTGCCAGTGCACCGGCGGCGGCTCCGGTGACGCCGGCGCAGTAGGTTGTATTTCGGTTTGGGCCACGCCGCATTGCGGCGTGGTTTTTTTGTTGATTGCGGCGCGGGAGAGGCATGTTTGAGCATCTCGCCATCAGGCGCGCAATTCGCGGACGATGGTGGCGATGTTGTTTTCCTGGAAGAGGCGGATGGCGGCGATGCCGGCGGCGCCGGCTTGCAGGCAGGAATGAGCATTCTGCAGCGTTACTCCTCCGAGGGCGAGGACTGGAATTTTGGCGCGACAGGCTTTGCGGAGAGATTCGATGCCGGCGGGTGTGGTTGTGGGTGCGTCTTTTTTTTCGAAGATGGGGGCGAAGACGGCGAAGGTGGCTTGGGTGGCAGCGGCTTGGGCCACTTGTTCCGGGGAGTGACAGGAGACTGCGATCAGGGGGTCGCGTGGTGAGATTTCGCGGGCAAGAGTGCCCGCGCCACACGATTCACACCACGCTGCTCTTACATCGGGAGGCGAGACATCGTTGGTGCGGAGATGAACGCCATTGGCGGCGGTGGCGAGGGCGACGTCGGTGCGGGAGTTGATGAGTAGAGCAGTGGCCAGTGGGCGGAGATTCGTGGGCTTGGAGTGCTCGCGGATGATTTGCATCGCTTCATGAGCTAGCGACTCGAGGTCGCGGGCGGAAAGATCTTTTTCACGGAGTTGGATGTAGTCGATGCCATGGCTTGCGGCTTCAGCGATTTTGTCGAGGAGACAGCGACGGCGAGTGTGGTCGTCGCCGGGGAAGGCGAGGCGGTCGGTGATGTAGTAGAGGAGGCAGTTTCTCGACATCAGTTTTCGGATAACAGTTTAGAGCAAAAAAAGAATCTTCAACCACAGGGGACACCGGGTTTCACGGGGTAAAGCCTGTCGTCCGCAGTTTTGGTTACGGTCTGGTCTTGGCGATTTCGGGAAGGACTTCTTCTTTTTCTTTTTTTGGAGGGCCGCCGAGGTGGTATTCGGTAAGGCCGTCGCGGAGGAAGGTGAAGGCGTCTTCGGGAGTGTCGACGAACTTGAACAGGTTAAGGTCTTCGGCAGAGACGGTGCCGGCGTCGACGAAAGCCTGGAAGTTCATAATGCGGTGCCAATATTCGCTGCCGTAGATGACGACAAGAATTTTTTTGGCGAGTTTGTCGGTTTGGGCGAGGGTAAGAATTTCGAAGAGTTCGTCAATGGTGCCGAAGCCGCCGGGAAAAATCACGAGCGCTTTGGCAAGGTAGGCGAACCAGAACTTGCGCATGAAGAAGTAGTGAAATTCGAAGTTGAGCGCAGGGGTGATGTAGGAATTCGGATTCTGTTCGAAAGGGAGATTGATGTTGAGGCCGATGCTTTTGCCACCGGCTTCGTGAGCGCCGAGGTTGGCGGCCTCCATGATGCCGGGGCCTCCACCGGTGGTGACGACGAAGCGGCGGCGGCGTGCGGGAATTTGAATCGACCATTCGGTGAGCATGTGGGCGAGACGGCGCGCGTCTTCATAGTAACGGGCCATTTCGACGGCGGCGAGGGCGCTTTTCAATTCTTTTTCCTGTTGCGCGGCGGGGGCCTTTGCGTTGTTATGTTCGGCGGCGGTGAGTCTTTTGCGGGCAGCGGCTGCTCCCTCGAAGCGGGCGGAGCCGAAGAAGACGACGGTATCCTGAATCTGCTCGCGGCGAAAGCGCGAGAGCGGTTCCTGATACTCGGCGAGGATGCGGAGAATGCGGCCATCGGGACTGCGGAGGAAAGGTTCGTTCTGGTACGCGAGGGGAGCGGGTTGGAGCTTGTCGGTCATCTTGGACTCACGTTATGAGATGCAAAGTTTCTGAACGGCGAAGTTCTGGAGCATTGTGAAAATCAGGGAGCCCATTGCCCGGGCGCCCGGACGCTTCGGTGTCACTGGTGTTCGTGGTAGTGGAGGGCTTCCCAAAAGCCGATCCAGATATCGAGTAATCCCAAGCCGCTGCAGAAGCCACGAAAAAATCCGGTAGAGATTAATGTACGAAGCGAGGGATACGAGAGAAGAAGATAATTATCAGTCCACTGGGGAGTCCAGGGCAGGATCACGAGCAGGACGCCGGCGACGGCGCTGATGAGCACGAAAAGAAAGACGGAGGAGCGGTGCAGCCAGAGTTGCAAGCCGCGATGCGGCTGGGGCGATAAGGTGGAAGCTGGCGAATCGAGAAGTGCGGTACCGGTTTCGGTTGGTGCGGGTGCGGGGTGAGCGGGCACCGAGACGCTCTCATCGAAGGGCAGCTTGGGATCAGTGGTCACCGTCGGCTCCACTGCAGCGCGCAGGTGGCTGCCCACGCGGGCAAGACCGAATGTGCAGGCGAGACCAAGGTCCCTCGCTTCGCTCGGGATGACACAGTGTCTTTGGGGATAAATGATTTAGGGAAAAGACCCATCAGAGTATTTTACGACTTCAGGGGCTTGATGCGCTCGGCGACGTCGCGATAATCGATATTGCGGCCGTATACCTCCGTGAAGTGCTTGAGGGCGGCAGGTTTGTCACCGGCAGTCTCAAAAGCGGAGGCCAGTTCATAGTGGAGGGCGGTGCGTGTTTCTTCGTCGATGGCTGGGGCATGAAGAGCCTTGTCATACCAGCGAATCGCGGCCTCGGGCATGCCTTTGTCGAGGAAGCACTGGGCCAGCCAGGTATAGGTCTGCATGGCTTGGGGGAAGGGATGTCCGCGATCGACAGCCTGGCAGGTCTTCTGGAGTTCGCCAATCGCTTCATCGAGCAATCCCATTTCGCGGAAGGCGATGCCAAGATTGTAGTGAGTTTCGGGATCTTCTTCCGAGGTGGTGGCCCCAGCTTCGAGATCGTGTTTGAGCTCGCCGAACATCTCTGCGAGATCGACGCCGGCGTCCTCGCCGAAGGGAGAAGACTTGGCTGCTGCAGCCGGGCCGGGAACGTGCGGCTTGGGCGGTGCGGCCACGGGCGGTGCCGGGGGCGCTGGGCGATGGGAGGTAGCGGGAAGTCCGGAAGACGCCGCGGCAGCGGCTGCATTGGTGGTAACCGGAGGGCGGACTGGCGCAGGGGGCGCGGGCGTGGGCACGGGCCAATGCTGCGCGGGAGTTGCCGCGACCGGAGTTTCAATTTGAGCTGCGGGCTGCCGGTGTGATGTGGGCTGAGTCTGCGACACAGGCTGAGATTCGGGAAGGGGGGCATCTTTGAGGAAGTCATCTCCCAAAGAAGCTTCCAGATCGGCAACGAACTCACCCATGGGTTCGGGTTGGGCAACACCGAAGGTTGTGGGTGAAGCGTTTCCGATGGGCTCAAGCTCGGGTGGAGCGTGGTGCGCTGGTTGAGAACTGGTAGAGGCGTGTTCGACTGCAGGCTCGGGTTCGTGAGCGACCGCACCCGGAAGAAAGCTTTCGCCCAGGGAAGACTCGAGATCGGAAACGAATTCTTCAAGCACGCCGGGAGCTGGAGCGGCAGGAGCTTTGCTCACGGGATGCTGGATAGCGGCCGGCTCGGAGCGCAGAGCGGGCGGCGCGGGCGCTTCTGCCACGGGCGCGGGCGGTTCCACGGGAATTGCTTCGACAACCGCCGGGGATTCATCAACGGCAGCGGGAGTTTCGTCCACAGTGAATTCGGCAACGGCTTCAATTGCGGGCGCTTCTTCGGCCGCAGAGGCGTCCTGCGATGCGGCCTCGATTTCGGCGCGAAGAGCGCTGAGCGTAGCTTCGTCAGTGGTGAGAGATTGAATCTTTGCGAAAGCGGTTGAGGCTTGCTCGGGCATGCCATGCTCGAGGTAGAAACGGAACTCCTCGATGGCTTCGGCGGTCTTCTCGGGGTCATCTTGTGATTCGGCGACTTCGTAGTCAGCGACGGTATCGGCCGGTGGGGCTTCTACGGCGTCAGCGGGCTGGGCGTCGGTTTCGACAGTGATGGCGTCATCCCACTCGGAGGAGAGATCGATCTCGGCAGGAGCGTTGGGTTCAGCGACTGTCGAGGAAGCGTCGAAGCCCTGATGGTCCTGTTGATCGGCGACGACGGCGAATTCAGATTCCTGGGCGGGCTGAGGCGGAGCGGCTGGCCAGGGAGCTGAAGGTGCGGCTGTGGCTGAAATTTCTGGCGCGGCCGGAGAAGCGGCGGGCGCGATGACGGAATCGGTGGCAGGGGAGGTTCCCGAGCGCTCTTCGTAGCGGTCAGCGAGGGAGCCGTAACGCGTGGCTTCTTCAGGATGGCCAGCCTCAGAGTAAAGGTTCTGCAAAGTGCGGCAGCAGACGGCCGCTTCGGCAAAGCGAGCTGCGCGGGTGTGCAGAGCGGCGAGCCGCTGATTCAGGCGCAGATCATTGGGCGCTTGCGGCATCGCGGACAGGAGCGGGCCAAGGGCTTTGGCCGGCATGTTGTAGGAAATGAAAAGCTCGGCATCAGTAAGCGCGGAGCGAACGGCGAGAGCGACGGCATCGGAATAGTGCTGGTGGATGGACGGGGCGGTGGTTTCGAGTTCCTCGACGAGGACGGCTGCTTCTTCGGCTGAAATAAGCTTTCCGGCCGATGGGCCGCCGATCTGGCTCATCACCTGCTGGTAATTATCCATGTGCAGGGGATTGCCGGGCTCCATGGCGGCGAGTTTTTGGTACAGGTCACGAGCCCTGGGCAAGTCGCCGGCCTGGACGGAGGCGTGGGCTAGCAACTCAATGACTTCGGTGATGTGAGTGGTGTCTCCAGCTTTCTGGAAAAGATCGAGAAGTTTCTCGAGCGAAGCGGGATTGTCGCGTACGTGACCGATTACGGCGTGAAGATTTTTTAGAACCTTGGCGGAATCTTCGGAGAGCAAGCGCTCGGCGTGTTGGCCATAGACCTGAAGAGCGTTTTCGTATTGGCCGGCCTGCATGAGAGCATCGGCCAGAATGGAAATCGCAGTGAGGTCGTTGTGGACCGTCTGAAGTTTGCTGGCAAGAGTGCCAGCATCCGAGAGGCGGCCCATTTTCAGATAGGCCTTAAGCAGATCGCGGAGGCCCTCGATATTGGAATCGAGATTGGAGACCTTTTTCAGGGATTCGATGGCGGCTTCGGCGTCGCCAGCTTCGAGCTGGTTGCGGCCCTGAATGAGCAACGCATAGCTGTTACCGGGATCGAGGGTGAGCATGCGCTGCAAAACTTCCTCGGCACCGTTCAGGTTGCCTTTTGCGCGCAGGGTCTCGGCGGCGGTGGAGAAAATTTGCCAGGCGTCATTTTTCTTGCCCAGGCGGATGTAGACCTCCGCGAGGCGGACGCGCATGGTGGTGTTTTCCGGATCCATTTCCAGAATTTTCTGGAAGATGCGGACGGCGTTATCCAGTTCGCCGGATTTCAGGAATTCTTCAGCGACCTGCAGGTATTGGGAGCGGGCATCATTGAAGAGTCCCTGCTGGGTATAAAGTTCAGCCAGCTTCAGCACGCCCTCTAAAGAAGGTTTGAGCTTGCTGATTTTCTTGTACATGGCGATGGCCTTGACCGTGAAACCTTGATTGGCATAGGCATCGCCGACAGTTTTGAAACATTCCGTGGCTTTATCGACTTCACCAAGGCGGGAGTAGAGATCGCCAACGGTGTTGGTGACAGTGAGGTCCTTGGGATCAGCCTTGAGGACCTTTTCATACTCCGCGATAGCGTTCTGCATCTTGCCCTGCTGGACATACTTCTCCGCAGCATTGAGCACCTTCTGTTTGTTGAACCCGAAACCGAACGCCATATGAGCACAAACTCCAGAACGCTGGTGTGAACCGGAAAACTTTTTACAGTAAAAACTTATGACGGTCCATGGAAGTGTCTCCAGTGGAACGTCGGGTGGCCAAACTCCTCTTTTCGAGATGGCCAGTCGGACATGGCAATTGTACGGCTGGAGGGGTGGAATCGTGTGGTTACCAAGGGTTACCGAAAGGGAGTGTACGAACGGGTTACCAAGGGAACCGGGGGTAGAACCAGGGGGTTCTGCTGATTCGGTGCATAGAAGAAGGATAAGAGAACCTAATATGAATATGCTATTTGGCGAAGGCAAGGCAGCGGTGTAGGCTTCTCGGCGCGGCTTGAGGGAGTGTCCTTCAAGAATAGCGAGTCAAGACTAACGAGCATTTCAGTGGTGGTCCGATGCCAAGCGTTGATGTTGGATAAGGGGGAATCGCGAAAATGACGTGGATTCGAACTGTACCGATGGCGGCGGCGGACGAGAAGCTGCGCCGGGCGGTGGAGGGGCAGAAGGCATTTTATCCCAAGGAGTATGCCGAGCCGGTGCATCCGGACGATGCCGGCGGGGCCTCGATTGTAGGAGCGCATACGCTGCTGCCGGAGGCGCTCTATCATTCCTTCGCCACGTTTGGGGCGCTGATGTCGCCGGAGTTGCCGTTGAACCGGCGGCAGCATGAAATGATTACCACGATGGTCTCGGTGACGAACCGGTGCGTGTATTGAATTGAGTCGCACGCAGAGTTTCTGCGTAGAGTGACGCTGGATAAAGGGTTGGTGGAGGCTCTGGAGAAGGACTACACGACGGCGCCGATCACGGCGCAGGAGCGGGTGATGGTGGATTATGTGGTCCAGTTGACGAAGGATGCGACGAAGATTCGGAAGGACGATATTGAGAGATTGCGGAGGGTGGGATTTGACGACCGCGGGATTTTGCAGATCACGATGATTGCGGCGTGGTTTAATTCCATTAATCGGGTGGCCGATGCGCTGGGGGTGGGGCGGGAGTGAGTACACGATGCGGCGCGCCTTCCAGCGGTAGCGAAACTCAAGCTTACGAAACTACAGGCAGTTTAGCGGCCTCCCAGGCAGCAAGGCCTCCGGCCATCTCAGCAAGATTCGTGATTCCATACTGGTGCAGGATGCTGGCGGCGATCGACGAGCGGTAGCCGCCCGCGCAGTGAACCGCGATGCGGCGGTCGCGTGGTATTTCGGCGATGCGCTCCTGCAGATGGTTGAGGGGAAGGTTCACGCTGCCGTCAACGCGTTTGGTCGCCCACTCGCGCGGGGTTCTGATATCCAACAGCAGCGGAGGAGTGCCGCTCGCCAGTTCCTGAGCGACCGCCAGTGCGCTGATTCGTTCCGTTGGCCACACCAGGTCGGGCCGGTCGGCAAGCGCTTCCATGCCTGCCTGCAGGTAGCCGCTGACATGATCGAAACCGATGCGGCCAAGGCGCAACGCTGCTTCCTTTTCGCGTCCGGGCTCAGCGATGATGACGATTGGTTTGGTGCGGTCAAGAACGGTTCCGGCCCAGGTTGCGTATTGGCCGCCGAGTCCGATGTTGATGCTGCCGGCGATGTGACCTTTCGCATATTCCGCGGCGTCGCGAACATCGAGAATCTGAGCGCCTGCGTCTCCCATCCTGAGGGCTTCATCGAGTTCAATGGGATGGAGAACTTCTTCGAGGTTCCGGTCGAGCGAAGTGTGCTCGCGAGTGTTCAAAACGGCATCGTACGTGAAATAGGGAGGGGCGTCCGGCTGGTCCGCTGTAACGAGACGAATGAAGTCCTCCTTCGTCATGGGCTGCAGCGCGTAATTCATCAGCCGTTGAACCCGCAGCGTCGAAAACGTATCTGAGGAGAGATTCTTCCCGCACAGCGAGCCGGAGCCATGGGCCGGATAGACAAGGGTTTCGTCGGGAAGTGGCAAAAGCTTGTTATGGAGCGAATCGTAAAGGTGAGAGCCGAGATCGTTGGCGCTCCACCCCAGCGAAGCGCGCAGGTCCGGGCGACCTACATCGCCAATAAAGAGCGTGTCGCCGGTGAGAACAGCGTAGGGTTGCGCCGGGTTCTTCGCGAGATCGAACACCAGAATCGAGATCGACTCGATGGTATGTCCAGGGGTCTCCAGCACCTGCAATTTTAGTCCGGGGAAATCGAGGGTATCGCCGTCTTGCATTGCGGCGAAAGCGTATTCCGCTTGAGCGCGAGAGCCGAGATGGATGGTGGCGCCGCAGCGGTCGCGCAACTCGAGGTGACCGGCAACGAAATCGGCGTGGAAGTGGCTGAGAAAAACATGGTGGATCTGCAACCCGAATTTCTCGGCGTCGAAAACGTATTGCTGGATGTCACGCTGCGGGTCGACGATGATGGCGGTGCAACTGGCCTCGTCACCGAGCAGGTAGGAGGCGTGGGCCAGGCAGCCCAGATAGTATTGTTTGAAGATCATTGAAAGCCCCCATAGGTTACCACGCAGGTCATGGCGGCCGAGTCCACGAAGCGGACTGATGTCACGCGCGCTGGATTTGCAAATCACGATGATTGCGGCGTGGTTCAATTCGATTCATCGGGTGGGGGATGCAGCAGCGCGGTGCCCGGCATTGCCGTGTAGCGCCATGCGAAAGTAGGACCTGCCCATTTGCCGGGCAGGTCCCTGAAAAGTAGCATTACCGGAACGCCTACTCGGCTCCGATTTCAACGTACTTGCCGACTTTCGACAGAATGATGGTGGTTACCTTTGACTTGAGCAGCAAGTCTAATCCCGAATGCTCCGAGGGCCAGATCTGGATCAGGGAATACCCGGTATCAGCGTGCAAGAAAACCAAGCTGGGTGGATGTGCCTTCCCTGGCGACTCGACAGAGTTCGTAAGCACCATCACCGCGCCACGTTCGTTGGAAACGAGCCATGCCATCTGATTCTTGTCGTCTACAGGCGCCACTCTGTAGTGCCCAGCAGGTAGTGACGTCTTCCCTGCCGAGAAATTGAACGGAATGTTCACACGGAGCTGCTCCTGTGCTACCCCCGTAATACAAACCGCCAGCAGCAGAGCAAAAAACAGACTGACTTTGCGGAACTTCATAGGGACTTCCTCCTGAGCCCCCATCATCAAGGTCGAGGCACGAAAAAATTATGATATGACTCTCATTGGACAGTTACGCACGTCGTACAGCTTAGGAGTTTCTAAGAGTGATTGCATTATCATCGGCTGCGACGTTATTCGAAGGCAGAGCGGCGACGGATCGTCCTGAAGCGCATTCGTGTGGCGGTTTCAAAAAATCTGCCGGATGGATATCCGCTTATTCCCTCTGTGCCTAAACGTGTCTGAGTATCCATCCATGGCCGAATCGTTAGCACAGTTTTTCCGGGCGAATTTTCAAGCACACCGCGACGAGCGCGCTTACGGGCAGCGGTGCGGGTATCGCATGGAGTGGTTCACTTACGGGCAGGTTCTGGAGATGGCGATTCAGTTCGCCGGGGATTTGGACGCGCGGGGAATGGGCAAGGGCGAGCGGGTGCTGCTATGGGGCGAGAATTGCGCGGAGTGGGTTGCGGTGTTTTTTGGATGTGCGATGCGGGGCGTGGTTGTGGTTCCGATGGATGATGGGGCTTCCGCGGATTTTGCGGGGAAAGTTTCGGGGCAGGTCGGGGCCAGGCTTTGGGTTTGTTCTCGGAAGCATGCGACGAAGTTAGTTGACACCGGCGTTCCTGTAGTGGCCCTTGAGGAAGTCAAAGTCGCCGGCGGGACGCCAGCGCTACCTTCCGTCGCGATTGGGCACGACGACATCCTGCAGATTGTTTTTACTTCGGGGACTACGGCTGAGCCCAAGGGGGTGGTAATTACGCATGGGAATGTGCTGGCTAATATCGAGCCGCTGGAGCGCGAGATGCAGGGGTATTTGAAATATGAGCGGTGGGTGCATCCGGTGCGGTTTTTGAATTTGCTGCCGCTGAGTCACGTGTTCGGGCAATTTCTGGGAATGTTTCTTCCGCCGCTGTTGGGCGGGACGGTGATTTTTCAGGAAGAGTTGAAGCCATCGGAGATCATGAGCACGATCCGGCGGGAGCGCGCGTCGGTGCTGGTAACGGTGCCGAGAGTGTTGCAGTCGCTGAAACAGAAAATTGAGCGTGATTTGGAAGATGGTCATTCCAAAAGCGGGGGGAAGATTGAGGGTTTTCGAAGGCGGTTCCTGGCGGCGGAAGGAAAACATTTTCTGCATCGGTGGTGGATATTTCGAGCCATTCGGCGGCAGTTTGGCTGGAAGTTCTGGGCGTTCATTTGCGGCGGTGCGGCGCTGGATGCGGAGACCGAACAATTCTGGGACCGGCTGGGTTATGCGGCGATTCAAGGATACGGGCTGACGGAGACGACGTCGCTGATCAGCGTGAACCATCCTTTTAAGTTGGGGAAAGGATCAATTGGAAAGGTGCTGCCGGGGCGGGAGGTGAAGCTGGCGGAAGATGGAGAGATTCTGGTGCGCGGGGGCGGAGTGGCGGCAGGATATTGGAGTGCGGGGCGGCGTGAGGAAGTTGCGAACGAAGAAGGGTGGTACGGCACAGGAGATGTGGGAGCGCTGGATGAAGCTGGAAATCTTTATTTTAAAGGGCGCAAGAAGGAAGTGATTGTAACGTCGGCGGGACTGAATATTTATCCAGAAGATTTGGAGGCGGCGTTGCGGCTGCAGGCGGAAGTGAAAGATTGTGTGGTGGTCGGGATTGAGCGTGGAGGAAACGCGGAACCTTGCGCGGTGGTGATAGTGCGGGAGGATGCCCGGGTGGAAACGGTGGTGGAACGGGCGAATCAAGCGCTGGCGGAATTCCAGCGCATGCGGATGTGGGTGCGATGGCCGCAGCAGGACTTTCCGCGAACGAGCACGCAGAAACCGCGGCGGAATGTGATTGCGGAATTCGCGGCAAAGGAAATTTTGCAGACTGAGGGCAAAGATGCCGCGAGCCAGAGTCCGGTAACGGAATTGATCGGGCGCATTACGGGACGGGACGTTGCGGCGATGAATGCGGAGGCAGCGCTTGATTCCGAGCTTGGGCTCAGTTCGCTGGATCGCGTGGAACTGATCAGCGCGCTGGAGGATCGGTATCAGGTGGATCTGAGCGAGACGGGTTTTAGTGCGGCGCGGACGGTGGGCGATGTGGAACGGATGCTGAGCGGTGAGGCGCGGTCGCGGGTGGAGTATCACTATCCGGGATGGGTACTGCGGTGGCCGATTACGTGGGTACGGTGGGCATCACAGTATTTGTTGATGAGGCCAGCGATGATGTTGCTGGGCTGGCCGCGGATCGAAGGGCGGGAAAACCTGCGGGGTGTGAACGGGGTGTTGCTGGTGGTCTGCAATCATATTTCTGATGTGGATGTTGGATTTGTGCAGATGGCATTACCGGCGCGGCTGCGGAATCGAATTGCAACGGCGACGGGCGGGGAGGCGTTGGAAGCCTTACATACACCTGCTGCGGGCAGAGGGATGTTTGGCAGAATCTATGATCGTGTGCAGTGGGTGCTGGGGGTTGGTTTGTTGAACTTGTTTCCGCTGCCGCGGGAGGCTGGCTTCCGGCAGAGTTTTGCTTACGCGGGTGCAGCCGTGGACCGGGGATACAGCGTGCTGGTATTTCCGGAGGGGCGGCATACGACGGATGGCAAGATCAATCCGTTTCGCGCGGGGATTGGGTTGCTGGCGAATAACTTAGGGATTCCCGTGCTGCCCATGCGGATCGTGGGATTGTTTGAATTGAAGGAGGCAGGAAAGAAATTCACCCGTCCGGGAAAGATTCAGGTGCGGATTGGAAAACCGGTGAAATTTGCGGCGGGCAGCGATGCGGGAGGGATTGCGCGGAAATTGCAGGATGTGGTGGAGGCCTTGTAGGAGCGGAATGCAGAAAAAATGAGATAGAGAAATTGCCGAAGAATCTCGGAAAGAAAAACCCGCCCAAGCGAAGCTTGAGCGGGCGTCGACAGGAGTGGAGTTTAGTCGATGACAACCGCGACGGCGGCGGATGGAATGCCGTTCGCGACACCTTCGAGCGTGCTTGCGCCCAGAGTGATCGTGGCTGGAACGTCGAATCTGGCAGAGACTGATTTCGATCCGGTGGCCACGCCCATGGTGCTGAAGGTATGGGTGCGAGCATAGACAACAGCTCCGGTGCCGACATTGGTGATGCGCACCAGAGGCCAGTTGGTGGCGCTCTGGTTGTCATCGCCGTAGGCAGCGCATTGCGACAAGCCGTTGAATTGAGTGCCGGTAATCAGGTTGTTATTGGTGCCGTGAGTGAGGGTTGCGGCCACGGTGGTAATGGTGGGCTGCCATGCAGCCTGGTAGGTGCCGCTGGGAGTGTAGATTTCAACGCTCGATGAGAAGTCGGTGAACATAATCTGACCGGTGGGAAGGCAGACCATGTTTGCGACATAGGAACTGTCAAGGGGAGCGTTGGGAGGAGCGGTGGTCAGATTCATATTGGTTCCATCCCACTCGTAAAACTTGCTGCCAGTTCCGAAGATTTTGGGGCTGGTGTCGAGGAGCACGTTGCCATCGGGCAACAGGGCGGCGGGCCCGTCAGCGATATCGAGACCGGTTGCGAAGTCTGGTCCGGCGGTCCAGGTGCCGTTGGCAATGTTGTAGATCGCGGTGTGTCCAGCGGCGCAGCGATTCGCGCCCGTCCAGAGGACGGTTCCATCGGGACGCAGGACACCCGGGCCTTCTTCATAAGAGGCGGCGGCGGATCCGCCGCAGGCATTGGAAGAATCCCAGAGTTGCTTGATGGTGCTGCCCGCGCTTACCCAGGTGCCAGTGCTCGGAGTGTAGATTTCAGAGTTAGTGCCGGTGGCGCTGTAAGAGCCGACATAAGCATCTACGGTGAGCACCTTGCCGCTGGGCAGCAAAGTCCAGCCTTCTTCGTCGTTGATATCGAACTTTCCGGCGCCGGTGGTGGTCCAGGTTACGGGGCTGAGGCTGGAGAGAATAGCTTGCTGAGTGGTGCAGCAATTTGCCAGCATCATTTTGCCGTTGGGCAGTACGACGCTTTGAGCGTCGCCGACCGTGGTCCAGCCCGTAGGCGCGGCGAGAGAAGACCATGCGTTGGTATGGGGATTGTACTGGGCGCCGAGAGTGGTCCATCCGTTGGAGCCGGATGTGCTGCCATTGTTGTATTCACCGCCAATGATGACAACTTGGCCGCTGGGCAGCACCTCCGACGCGAAGTAGAGGGGATTGTAGCCGGCGGGAGCGGAACCCGCGTTCACCCAATGTCCATTGATGTAGCTGCCGGTGCTGGAGGGAATCAGGCGGTACCAACTGTCAACGTGAGTGGTAAAGAAGAAACTGTTCACCAGGACGGAGCCGTCTGTGAGGAGCAGCATATGACCTACTGGGGATGGAGGAGCGGTTTTCAACGCAGTCCAGGTTCCCGCCGTGAATGGTTCCTGGGAGCTGGCGCTGGCCGACCATGCTAGCAGCGTTAGAGCGATTGCGAGAGCACGGAGAGTTTTCATTGGTTTCCTCTTGAGAACTTGATTTGTGGACTGCGACGTCTGACGCAGAGGCGTTCAAAGTGCAACGCTGGGGGGAGAATGTTCCGACTGAGTTTGACCCGAAACTTAAGGCGGACGGATTATACCGCGCTTTCTGGCGATCCTGACCGATACGTGCGAAGGATTTGATAATTAATTTTGGACAAGGAAGACACGCGAAAAGGTTGCAAGATTTTGCATGCAGCCGGTTGCGAAAGGAGCGTGGCCTTGTGTGAAGGAACGAAGTGGGCGGTGGTTATTCCTCGTCCATGCCGGACTCCTCACGGTGAGTGTCGGAATCAACTTGCACTTCGGGCAGTTTCGCGGCGCGAAGTATGCGATTGAGCGCGGGAAGATCGGTGGTCTTGAGGTTGTCCCAGCGTTTCATTGCGTCCGAGACATCATGTTCGACGCTCGCGCTGGCTTCGGATTGCGACGCGGTGGGTTCGGCGTCGACTTGCCATACCTGGCCGTAAAGCGCGGCGACTTGTCCATTTACTCGGGCGAGCGTGACAGTGTCAGCAGGAGGCGCAGCGAAACCGGGGGAGGGGCCGAGGAGTGCAGCGAGTTTAGTCTGGAGTGATTGCAGAGCATCGCGGGTTGAGCCGCTGGAGCGCTGGTTCAGTTTGTCCAGCGACTCGCGGATCGATCCGGCTTGCATTGCCGCCTTGGACGTTTCGCTTAAGAGCGAGGCGAGACGGGTTTCGAGTTTGAATTTGTTCTCCAGGGCGGCAGCGGAAATTTGCACGCGTGGATCCATCTTTAAGGTCAACGGAGCGGTGTAGGTCTTTCCGTTTGCGGTGAGCCGGGCGGTGTAGGAGCCGGGCAGGGCGGTAGGGCCAAGGGGATAACGAGGGGTGTCAGCAGGGATTGCGGCGATGGGATATTCGTGGCGCACGGAATCGGGCGGGGCGTAGTGGAGATCCCAAATCCAACGGTGCATGCCGGCTTCCGATGACAGAGAGTGGAAGGGGCGCAGCCAGTAGAGAGGGATGAGTTGTTTCCTGAGGGCCTCTTCGGTGACGTCAGGCTTGTCAGCGCTGGAAAATTTGCCAACGAGCTGGCCGTGAGCATCGAGGATTTCGAGGGTAACGGGAGCGGAAGCGGCACGCGCGAGATAGTAATCGATGACCGCGCCATCGGGGGGATTGGAGGCGGCAGGTTCATCGGGGGGAAGCGGCGTGTCGGTGTTGGTGTCGCGCTCGACGCGGTAGGATGGCGCGGGAGAGAAGAGATAAGCGTCAGCACCGGCGAAGGAAGCGGAGGCCTCGCGCAGCGGGGCGATGTCATCGAGAATCCAGAATGAACGGCCGTGTGTGGCGACGATGAGGTCGTCGTTGTGAATCCAAAGATCGCGCATGGAAGTGTGCGGCAGATTCAGTTGCAGGGACTGCCAGTGATCGCCGTCATCGAAGGAAATCCAGACTGAATTCTCCGTGCCGGCGAACAGCAGGCCTCGACGCACCGGGTCTTCGCGAATGGTATCTACGGGGCCGAAGTCGGGAAGATCGGCGATGATCAGCTTCCAGGTTTTGCCGCCATCGTGGGTGCGGTAGATATATGGACGGTTATCGTTGATGCGGAAGCGGCTTACGGAAGCGTAGGCGGATTCGTCGTCGAAATGGGACGCGCTGATTTGCGTGACCTTGCTCCATGGAGTTAGGTCTTTCGGAGTGACGTCATTCCATTTTTTGCCGCCATCGCGAGTCAGCCAGATGAGGCCGTCATCGGTTCCTGCCCAGAGGGTATCGATGGTTTTGAAAGAAGGGGCAAGAGCATAGATGACGCCGCGCTGTTTTTCTGCGCCTTTGGGAACGAGATTGCCGACGCTGGCAGGAACTCCGGGGTTTTCGCGAGAGAGGTCGGAACTGATGGTCTGCCAGGAATTTCCGCCATCGGTAGTTTTGAACAGGATGTTGCTGGCGAAGTAAAGAGTGTGCGGGTCGAGCGGCGAGAACATTAGAGGTTCGGTCCGGTCGGTGCGGTACTTTGCGCTGCGAAGTGGAATAGGCGTGATGTTTTGCACCTGGCCAGTGGACCAATGAAATCTAGAGACCTCGCTTCTGCCGCCGCCGTAAATGACATCAGGATCAAGGGGATCGGGAGCGACGTAGCCGTACTCGATCACACCTACGGGATGCCAGTCACGGAAGGTGATAGAGCCGTCGTTGCCGCGGCTGGAAACGCAGACGGAGCCACTCTCCTGCTGGCCTGCGCAAACGCGATAGGGGAAAGTGGGAGTGACGGCGACGTGATAAAGCTGCGCGGTGGGCTGGTTATACCAGGAACTCCAGGTAGCTCCGCCGTTGACGGTTACGAGAGCGCCTTGATCGCTGACGAGAAGAATTATGTTTGGGTCGTTGGGATTGATCCAGAGATTTTGGTAGTCGTCGCCGCCGGGCGCGCCACGAAACCCCGACCAGGTTTTGCCGCCATCGGCGGAACGCATGGTCACAGTGCTGGCGCTGTAGACGATATCCGGATTCTTTGAATCCACGCGGGGAATGGCAAGGTCGCCGCCGCCGATGCGGCCGGAGGGGCGCGGATCGTCGGTGATCTTGGACCAGTTGTCTCCCGCGTCGTCGGAACGGTAGAAGGAGAGTGGACCTGAGGCGAGGGCGACAGTGGCGTAGAGGCGGCGGGCATCGCTGGGAGCGATAGCGACGTAGATTTGCGCGAGATCTTTCGGCAGGCCGTGGGTGAGCGGATGCCATGTGCTTCCACCGTCGGTGGATTTGAACAATCCTCCATCCGTGCCGTTGACCTCGTTGTTATCCTCCCACGGACCTTCGCGGGCTTCCCACATTGAGGCGTACATGACATCGGGATTGGAGGGATCAATCTCGATATCGGAGGCGCCAGTGTTTTCGTTTTTGTAGATAACTTTTTGCCAGGTCTGGCCGCCATCGGTAGAGCGGAACAGGCCGCGCTCTTCATTGGGGCCGTAGGGATGGCCGAGCACGGCAGCAAACACGCGGTTGGGATCGCGAGGGTCGATAGCGAGGGCGGGGATCTGCCAGCCATCGCGGAGTGCGAGATGCGTCCAGGTTTTTCCGGCGTCGGTAGATTTGTAGATGCCGTTGCCCACCGAGAGGTCGGGGCGATGCAGGCCCTCGCCGCTGGCGACATAAATAATGTTGGGATTCGATTGCGCTACCGCGATGGCGCCGATCGACTGCGTGGACTCGCGGTCGAAGATCGGGGTCCAGGTGCGGCCGTAGTCGTCAGACTTCCACACTCCACCGTTCACCTGGCCCATATAAAAAACATTCGGCTGGCTGGGAACACCGGTAGCGGCGCGGGTGCGGCCTCCGCGAAATGGTCCGATCATGCGCCAATGCAAATCCTGATACAGGTTCTCAGGGACTTGCTGCGCAATGCTGGACGCAACCGGGAAGAAAACGGAAATGCACGCGAGTAAGCGGATGAATACTTTGATCGTGGTCACTTGGGCCCCCTCAGACGCCAAAAACCAAACTGGTTAGCATAAACTAAAACCTCAGCAAGGGGGGAAGTGCGCGGGCAGTCGCGCCCCACTACGCAATTTCCGCCAAGATTTGCGACAAGCCGCCAAGTTTCGGAGCGGGGGTTGCGCCGGACTGGCTGGCGACCCACGCGCCGACGCGGTTGGCAGTTTCATTGATGTGCGGGAGCGATGCTCCGCGAAGATATCCGTGCAGCATGGCAGCGGTGAAGGCATCGCCAGCGCCGACGGTATCTGCGACTTTCACTTTGATACCTGCGTGTTCGCTGCATTCGTCGCCTGTCAATAAGAGGCTGCCTTTGTTTCCGCGCGTGACGCAGATTAGTTTCAGATCATGCAGCGTTAGCAAGCGTCGCGCCGATTCCATCTCTCCGAGGTTTTCAAGCTCGAACAAGCGCATAATCCTGGGTAACTCGTCATGGTTGAGTTTGACGATGGTCGCGAGCTTCATGGATTCGGCCAGGACTTGCGCGGAATAGAAATTCTGGCGGAGATTCACGTCGAAGACGCGGACTGTCTGCGGACGAGTGGCATTCAAGAAATTGCGGATGGTTGACCGGCTGTGTGCGGAGCGCTGGGCCAACGATCCGAAGCAGATGGCATCGGCTTGGCCAGCCAACTGCTGCCATGGCGTGGTCCAATCCAGAAAATCCCAGGCGACGGGTTGCCGGATTTCGAAGCGGGGCTGGCCGGCATCATCGATTTCGACTTTTACGGTTCCCGTGGGATGGATGGGATCGTGCTGAACGAAGGCTGCGCTCAATCCAAGCTGCGTTAATTTTTGGAGCGCGTCATTGCCTAGAGAATCGTTACCGATGCGGCTTGCGGGTATTCCGTTATCGCCGAGCAGATTTGTAATGTAGGCGAAGTTGGCGGGCGCACCGCCGAGTTGCTTGCCGGAGGGGAGGAGATCCCAGAGCAACTCGCCCAAGCCTACGATGGTGTGGTTTCTGTCACTCATTCATTGCGCGGACTTTTGCTGCACAAGCTTTGGACTCGAGGGGAACTGCACAGTACGGAAAATGCCCGCGCCTTCTTTCACGTAGATCAATTGATTTGCTTTTACGTCCTTGATGGTATCGATCTGGCCGCTGGGCCAGCGAATTTCGAGCGTGTCGACCTTCTCGGCTTTTCCCAGACCGAAATGGATACGCAAATCGTTTTGCGAAATGTAACTGCCTCCGCTGCGAACTTCGTCGATCTGCTGGTGAGGCTTGGTTTCACCAGCGGGGTGAGTGATGCATGTGAGGCGCGCGCCAATGCCGCTTCGATTGGACTTCGTGCCAATGGTGCGGATCTTAATCCAATTGTTGCCGAGCTTGGAAGTGCAATGCAGGAGTTGGGGATAATCGTTGACGGTGTTCACGACCACGTCGATGTTACCGTCGTTATCGAAATCGCCGAAGGCGCAGCCGCGCGCGGGAGCTGGATCGGAGATGCCAGAACCGGCCTGAAAGGAAATATCGGCGAAGTGTCCATTGTGTAAATTGTGGTAAAGAAGCTTGCGCTGAGGATAGCCGGCTTCGGTTTTCAGCTGTTCGACCTCGGGATAGACGTGACCGTTGCAGATGAGAATGTCGGGCCAGCCGTCATTATCGAAATCGAAGAAGCCGCAACCCCATCCAAGAAATTGGGTGTGCGCACCGAGGCCAGCGGTGAAGGTAGCGTCTTCAAAAGTACCACCGCCGATGTTGTGATAGAGCGATGGGGTGTCGCCGGCGAAGTTGGTCTTGACGAGATCGAGGTTGCCGTCGAGGTCGTAGTCGGCTGCGGACACGCCCATACCGGCTTGCGGTTTACCGTCGGGACTGAGGGCGCAGCCGGCGTCGATGGCGATGTCTTCGAAAGTTCCGTTCTTCTTGTTGTGATAGAGAGCGCTGGCGGTGGAATCATTGGCCACGTAGATGTCGGGCCAGCCGTCGTTGTCGAAGTCGGCAGTGAGGACGCCCAGGCCGTAAGTTCCGTTGGCACGAAATATTCCCGCAGCCTCCGAGACGTCAGTGAAGGTTCCGTCGCCGTTATTGTGGTAAAGAATGTTCTTGCCGCCCTGGAGACCGGGAGGACCACAGGCGACCATCACTCCTTTATATAGGCATGGACCGGATTCAGGGACGGGCGCGGTGGCGAGATCCATGTCGATGTAGTTGGCGACGAAGAGGTCGAGGCGGCCATCGCGATCGTAGTCGACGAAGGCGCAGCCTGTGTTCCAGCGCGTGCCTTTTCCGGCGACTCCAGCTTTCTGGCTGACATCGGTGAAAGTTCCGTCGCCGTTGTTGTGATAGAGAACATTTTTTCCGTAGTAAGTTACGAAGAGATCGTCCCAGCCGTCGTTGTCGTAGTCGCCGACGCAAACCCCTTGTCCCCAGCCGGAGTGGGCGACTCCGGCTTTCGCGGTAACGTCGGTGAAAGTGCCGTCACGATTGTTGCGAAAAAGATGCGAAGTGGGTTCGCCGCCTGCGGGAAAGCCTTCGAGGCGCGAGCCGTTGACGATAAAAATATCGAGCCAGCCGTCGTTATCGTAATCGTAGAATGCGATGCCGCAGCCGGTGGTTTCGAGCAGATATTTATTCTTGTGTTCTCCGCCGAAGATAGTTTTGACATTTAAGCCGGATTCGCGAGCGATGTTCAGGAAACTGACGCCTAGATCTGTTGGTGGAGGGGCTAGCTCTTTCGGATCGGACTTTTGGATGGCGGGATCAGAAGCTTGCAATCTGCGCGGACGCACCAATTCCAAGACGCCTTCGAGAGAGAAGACCAGGGCGGAGCGGCTGAGAGACTTCAGAAATACGCGGCGTGAAGGGAACAAGAGGTGGTTACCTGGCTCGTTTCGGCTCGTGCTAAAATTTGCCCCTACTCCTTATATTCAGTGAACCCTATCTTTGCAAGCTCCGGCGGCGGATGGTTGGATCGGGCTTTGGCGCTCCCCGCAGTATTAAGGATAGCGGATTTGCTCGGTCAGCGATTTAAGAGATTGACCTGTTGCGTTCTCTTTGCGCTTGTGGCTCAGTTCGCGATGGCGCAGCAGGGGCCAGGGAGCCTGGAACTGTCGCGCACAGCGCGTACCTGGGAATTCTTGCCGGTAGTGGGGACGCGAGCGGGGCTCTTTGGAAATGAAAGTGGACGCTTCGAAGCCTGGGCGTATCCGCTAAAAATCTTTCGGGATTTTCATCTGACATTCCATGTAGACGGAAGGGCTTTGCCGGCGGAAAGCCTGGCGCGCACGGTAACCGTACGTCCTGAATCGGCGACGTTGATCTATGTAGGCGATTCGTTTCGCGTAAAGGAAACGCTGCTGGTGCCGGTGCACGAGGCGGGAGCCGTGATTGTGCTGGAGATTGATACCGCGCAGCCGCTGGAAATAGAAGCCGGTTTTGTGGGCGACTTCGCGCTGGAGTGGCCGGCTGCAATGGGTGGTACGTACGCGGAGTGGGACGCGACGCGGAGGGCGGTGGTGTTTGGGGAAGAGACCAGGAAATTCGCGGCCTTCGTAGGATCTGCGACCGCGGGTGATGTGCATCTGGCTTACGAAACGAATTATTCTTCGTCAAACGAAACTTCGTTTCGTCTGGGAGTTACACAAAAAGGACGCGAAACAAAAGCTATCGTGATCGCGGCGTCGGTGGCGGGGCGCGAAGACGCGCAAAAAACCTACGAGCATCTGGCATCGTCCTATGAGCAACTGCAGCGCGATTCCGCCGAATATTATCGCAACTATCTGGCGCGCACCGTCAACCTTGAGCTTCCCGACAATTCTTTGCAGCAAGCTTACGATTGGGCACGGATCAGCCTGATCCAGGGGCTGGTGACAAATCCTTATCTGGGCACGGGATTGGTTGCGGGATATCGCACTTCAGGAGTGAGTCAGAGGCCTGGATTTGCGTGGTTTTTTGGGCGCGATTCGTTGTGGACATCGTTTGCCCTGAATGCCGCGGGCGATTATTCCACTACTCGAACCGCGTTGGAGTTCATCAGCAAATACCAGCGAGAGGATGGAAAGATTCCGCACGAGATCGCGCAGGGGGCGAATTTTGTTGCGTGGTTCAAGGATTATCCCTACGCATACGCCTCCGCGGACGCGACGCCGTTGTTCATTATTGCGATGAAGGACTACGCGATGCAGAGTGGGGACGTCGAGTTTGCACGCGAGAAGTGGGACAGGGTGTGGAAGGCGTATCAATTTTTGCGTTCGACTTATGACGCGCGGGGCTTTGCGCAGAACGCTGGGGTTGGGCATGGCTGGGTGGAAGGCGGACCGCTGCTTCCGGTGAGAGGGGAGTTTTATCAGAGCGGCCTGGGAGTTGAGGCGCTGCGGTCACTGGCAAGTCTAGCGGGATTGCTTGGCAAGGATGACTTGAAGAAAGAAGTAGCCGCCGAATTCGAGCGACAGAAACCAGCGCTCGATGAGGCATTCTGGCTGCCGGCGACGAAGTCCTACGCATTTGCTTTGAATCAGAATAACCAGCGTGTGGACGAGCCCAGCGTGCTTTCGACCGTTCCCATGTGGTTCGGATTGCCGGATGCGGGTCACGCGGAAGAAATGATTACGCGGCTGGCGGACGCCGATCAGGAAACAGATTGGGGAATGCGCATTATCTCATCGCATTCCAAGGTCTACGACGGGTCGGGCTACCACTTTGGAGCGGTCTGGCCGCTATTCACGGGATGGGCCTCGGTGGGGGAGTACCGGTATCATCGCGAACTTCCGGCGTACTCGAATCTGCGGGCCAATGCTCTGATGGCCAACGAGGGATCGCTCGGACATTTCACGGAAGTTCTTTCGGGAGATTACTACCAGGGCTTTTCGACTAGTTCGCCGCATCAGATATGGTCAGCAGCGATGGTGATTAGTCCGATATTGCGCGGACTGTTTGGATTGCAGACGGATGTGGAGAAGCATGAAATAACGCTCGCACCTCACGTGCCGCCGGACTGGACGTCGTTTGGAATCCGGAATGTTCACGTGGGACAAGTGAGTGTGGATTTCCAATATCGCAAGACGCGGGACAGCGTTACGGTTGAGGCTACGCGCAGCGGCGCAGGCGATTGCTGGGTGGAAATTTCGCCCGGGTTCAGCTTGCGTACGAAGGTGGTCTCGGTCGAGATGAATGGAAGGCCGCTACCGTTTAAGATTCAGGTCAACGATGAAGACCAGCATGTGGCAATGCGATTCCCGGTTCGCAGCGGAGCGAACAGTGTGGTTATCCGGGTGCAGAATGATTTCGGGCTGACACTGGCGAACGAACTTCCAGCGCTCGGCAGCACGAGCCGCGGGTTGCGGATGATTTCAAATTCCTGGAATCCTGCGCGGGATCAGTTGAGGATAGAAGTCTCGGGCGTGCCGGGGATGAATTATGAGCTCGGCGTTTGGAATCCGGAACAAATCAGATCAGTGGACGGCGGGGTTTTGACGAAGCAAGGGAAACTTCGTATCGACATCCCAGAGGACAAAGGTACGGAGTACGCCCATCAGACAGTGGTGATCCACTTCGGCAAAGAGTAAGCGCCGGGGCGCGTGTTTGACTCGCCGGGAAGAAGAGTTCAATCTCAGTAGGGCATCGGTTCGATGCTATTTCGGACGGGAGGTTGTGAGGATGAAAAAGGTTATTTTATGGATGTCCGCACTTTTGATCTGGTTATGCATAGGGCTGAGTGCTGCCGCTCAAGCGCAGGCCCATGCTGTGGACAGAGAAGGGCATCAGTGGTGGCAGCATGCGGTTTTCTATGAAATTTATCCTCGCAGCTTCGCGGACAGCAATAATGACGGCGTCGGCGACCTTAAGGGAATCGCGTCAAAGCTGGACTACTTGAAGGATTTGGGGGTGGATGCAATCTGGATCTCGCCGTGCTTCCCGTCTCCGCAGGTGGATTTTGGTTACGACGTTTCGGATTACGAGAACATCGATCCTATGTATGGGACGTTGGCGGATTTTGATGTGCTGGCGAGTGAGGCGAAGAAACGAAACATCCACATCATTCTTGACTTTGTAGTCAACCATTCCTCCGATCAGCACAAGTGGTTTCTGGATTCGAAGTCGTCACGCACCTCGGCGCATCGGGACTGGTACATTTGGCGCGATGGAAAGGGGCCAGGAGAACCGCCGAATAACTGGGTGTCGACTTTCGGGGGATCGGCATGGAAGTTCGATCCGACCACAAATCAGTACTACTACCATTTCTTTTATCCGGAACAGCCGGATCTGAACTGGCGAAATCCGGCGGTGAAAGACGCGATGTTCGGGGTGGAGAGCTGGTGGTACAAGCGTGGGGTGTCGGGATTCCGGCTGGATGCGGTGGATACTCTGTTTGAAGATCCCAATCTGAAAGACAATCCCATTCTTCGTCCTGGAACGAATGCGTTCGGAGATCCATTCGAGGACAACAAGAACAACACCAAATTGCCGGAAGTGCACGATATTCTGCGCGGCTTGCGCAAGGTGGCGGATCAGTACGATGCGGTCTTGATCGGTGAGACCTGGACGGCGGATGTTGCCGAGCTCAACCAGTATTACGGCAAGGGTAATAATGAATTGCAGTTGCCCATGGATTTCCTTTTCACCATGGTCAACAAGCTGTCGCCGGCGGAGTTCCGGAAGCAGATTAGTGCGGTGAATGGCGCATCAGGCTGGCCGACGTTTGTGATCAGCAACCACGACATTGTTCGTTCGTATGACCGTTACGGTGACGGCGAGCATAACGACCAGATTGCGAAGCTGATGGCGGCGCTTTATCTCACGTTGCGCGGAACTCCGATTATGTATTACGGAGAAGAGATTGGAATGAAAACCACGCCGCCGACGAGCAAGGAAGAGGTGAAGGATCCGATTGGACGAACGGGATGGCCGAAGGAGAAAGGCCGGGATGGCGAACGCACTCCGATGCAGTGGGATGGCAGCGCGAATGCGGGGTTCTCGAAAGCGACGCCGTGGCTGCCGGTTCCTCCGACTTACCAGAATCATAATGTGGCCGAGGAATTGAAAGATCCAAATTCCGTGCTGGAGTTCTACAAGAAGGTACTAAAGCTGCGGCACGACAACACGGCGCTGCTGGACGGAAGCTACAAAGCGATCAATGAAAGTGACGACAATGTGCTTTCTTACTTGCGCGTATACAAAAATCACGGGGTAGTAGTGGCGCTGAATATGACAAATACTCCGCAGAAGATAAGCCTCGGATTGAAGGCGAACGGTTTTGCTTCGGTCAAGAGTTTGTTGGCGACGGGGAAATCCGCGGGGGACGGAGACGAAGTTTCGCTGGAACCTTTCGGTGCTTTTATCGGAGAGCTAAGCAAGTAAGGCGGAACGAAACCGGAAATTTCTAACTCAGGCCCGGCCGCGGCAATTCCACGCGGCCGGGCTTATTTTCCGGGACGATCCCAGGACTTGGTGCGGGACACGGCTTCATTCCAGCGTTCGCGGAGGGTCTCCACTTTCGATCGCGGCAGGCGCGGTTCGAAGCGGTGTTCTGGCCGCGGCAGATCAGAAATCTCCTGCATTTCCTTCCAGAAGTTTATCGCTAGCCCAGCCAGGAATGCGGCGCCGAGCGCAGTCGTTTCTGTCATGGAAGGTCGAACGACGGGCACGCCGAGAATATCCGCCTGAAATTGCATGAGAGCATCGTTGGCGGATGCGCCGCCATCCACGCGCAACTCTTGAAGAGGGGTGTTGGTATCGGTTTGGACCGCGTCCATCAAGTCGGCGACCTGGTAAGCGATGCTTTCCAGAGCGGCACGCGCGATGTGGCCTGCGGTGCTGCCGCGCGTGATGCCGAAGAGCGCGCCGCGCGCGTAAGAGTCCCAATGCGGAGCGCCCAGGCCGACGAACGCGGGGACGAAATACACTCCACCGTTGTCGGGAACGGAATTTGCCAGAGCCTCTACTTCTGTCGACGTGCGAATGACTCCCAGGCCGTCGCGCAGCCACTGGACCACGGCTCCGCCGACAAACACGCTGCCCTCGAGGGCGTAGTCCGTGCAGTCGCCGATTTTCCAGGCTACGGTGGTGACCAGGCGATTGGTGGATGCGACGGCGCGATTGCCCGTGCTTTGCAACATGAAGCAGCCTGTGCCGTAGGTATTTTTCGTGAGGCCGGGGCGGGTGCATCTTTGCCCGAACAGTGCCGCTTGCTGATCGCCGGCGATGCCTGCGATGGGAATTCCGTTGAGACCTGGGACGGAGCTTACCTCTGCGTAAACCTCACTGGAGGGCCGAACTGCGGGGAGCATTGATTCCGGGATGCGGAAGAGATCGAGCAATTCATTATCCCAGCGGCCGGAGTGAAGATTGAAAAGCATGGTGCGGGAGGCGTTGCTGGCGTCGGTAACGTGCACGCGACCACCGGTGAGCTTCCAAAGCAGCCAGGTATCGACGGTGCCGAAGGCCAGGCGATCGCTCTCGGCGAGTTGCCGGGCGTTCGGGACATGCTCCAGAATCCAGGAAATCTTGCTGGCGGAGAAGTAGGCGTCGATTAATAATCCGGTGCGCTGCTGAATCAAACTTTCGTGGCCTTGTTTTTTGAGTTGATCGCAGAAGGCGGCGGTGCGGCGGTCCTGCCAGACAATGGCGTGATAGATAGGCTTACCGGTGGTCCGGTCCCAGACGATGGTGGTTTCCCGTTGGTTGGTGATGCCGATCGCGGCGATGTCGCTGGGCTGTAAATGGGCGTTGGATAGGGCTTCCAGAGCGACGGCGATTTGCGATGCCGCGATCTCTTCGGGATCGTGCTCGACCCAACCGGGCTGGGGAAAGATCTGAGTGAACTCTCGCTGGGCCGTGGCCAGAACAGCGCCGCGATTATCAAACAAAAGCGCGCGGGAACTTGTTGTGCCCTGATCGAGAGAGAGAATGTAGCGCAAGAAGCCTCCTGATTTTTCTGTGCGGGGTCTAGGGCGAGGGCGGGGCCGCTCGCAGGAATCGTCGAATGCCGAAATCGTAGACGGCCGCGCCGAGCAGTCCGCCGAGAAGAGGCGCAACGACTGGAACCCACCAGATGCGAGGGCCGTCAGTGAGGCCGTTGTTTTTGAATCCGGCCAAGGCGGTGAAAAGGCGCGGGCCAAAGTCGCGCGCGGGATTGATGGGATATCCGTGCATGCCGCCGAAGCTCATGCCGATGGCGACGACCACGAGCCCGATCATGGCAGGGGCGAGGTTCGCTCCCGGAGGAACGTTGAGTTCGTCTGTGATCGCTAATACCAGAAGAAGTAGCAGAGCTGTGCCGATGACCTGGTCCAGGAAGCCCGCCTGGGGCCAGGAAGGAAAGGCAGGGAAAGTTGTAAACACGCCTGCGGTTTTTTCCAGTTGAGGGTCGACCTGATGGAATGCCGGCAGATAGTTCCGGTACACAAGCGCGGCGGCGAGGAATGCTCCCGCAGTTTGCGCGATGGAATAAGGCAGAACCTTGCGCCAGGGAAAACCGCGGAACACAGCCAGTGTTAGCGTGACGGCAGGGTTTAGATGACCTCCTGAAACCTTTCCCGCCACGTAGATTCCCATGGTCACTGCCAGCCCCCAACCCAGCGTGATGTTGGTGTAGCCGCCATGGACGGTTGCGGCGGGCGAGTTCGGGGGAAATAGAACGATCATGGCAACCACTCCTGTGCCAAAGAGGATCAAGACAAAAGTTCCAAGGAACTCGGCAATCAACTCGGCGGCCAAGGTGGGCCTGTTGTTCATGTGGCGCTCCGGGTGAAGCTGGTGGCGGCTTTCGAACCGCGAGTAGTCTAGCAAGGATTTTAAAAGGTGTTCCGGTTTTCGGTGTTTGTCGCCGTCGCGCCCAGCGACGGTACTTCAGAAGGTAACGGAACATTCCCGGAAGGGCCGGTCTTTCCCCTTGACAGAAAGGGCGGGGCCTGTAAGATAGAGAATATTTATTCATATAGATGAATAAATATTCATCATGAATAAAGCCCTCCGGCAGAGAGCAGTTCTGGAAGTACTGAGGCAAGGGGTGGTGGCGAGCCAGGAAGACTTGCAGCGCGCATTGCGCAAGCGAGGATTCAAGGTGGGGCAGGCGACGTTGTCGCGGGATATTCGCGACTTGAACCTGAGCAAGACTGCGGCAGGATACACCCTGGCGCAAGGGGAAGGCGCGGCAGGGCTGGCGCTGCCACCGGTGCAACGGCTGGTTCGAGAGTTCGTATTAGATGTGCGGCCGGCGCAAAACTTGCTGGTAGTGAAAACGATTATTGGCAGCGCGCAGCCGGTGGCGGCGGCGCTGGATGAGCAGGAATGGGATGAAGTGTTGGGAACGATTGCCGGTGACGACACGATTTTGATTGTTTGTCCCGACAAGGACGCTGCCAAGAAGGTTGCGGGACGGATTGAGGAGATGTTGGGCTGATGTCTGCGAAGCTAAAAACCGCGGTGCTCGGCGCAGGCGGGTATTCGGGGCTGGAGCTGACGCGAATCCTCGAGCGCCATCCGAGGCTGGAGAAGCCCACGCTGCTGCGGCGTGAGGGTGGCGGTGGAGCGACGGACCTGGCGGAGGTGTTTCCGGAATTATCGGGCAACGGAGGCTATCCGCTGCGCGCGCTGTCGTGGCCGGAGCTAAAGCGACAGGGCGTTCAATTGCTGTTTCTGGCGACACCGCATGAGGCATCGCGGGCCCTGGTGCCGGAAGCCGTTGCGCAAGGATTGCGGGTGATCGATTTGAGCGGCGCCTGGAGGTTGAAAGAGAAACAGCATCGCGCCATTTACGCGTTCGACGACGCGGACGCTGTGACTGCCGCGGAATTGACGGCGAAAGCGGTTTACGGTTTGCCGGAATTAAACGGCGACCGTGTTGCGTCGGCGCAGCTGATAGCGAATCCAGGCTGCTATGCGACTTCAGTGATTCTGGCTTTGGCGCCGCTAATCCACAGTGGACTGATTGATCGGGAGCGGGGAATTATTTCTGACTCGAAATCCGGAGTGTCGGGAGCTGGCAAGGCTCCTACGTCGCGCACTCATTTCGTTTCGGTGGCGGACAATCTTTCCGCGTATTCGGTGTTCAATCACCGGCATCTGGGAGAGATGGTGGAGCAGTTGGGCCTGGAGGATGCGGAGCTGACTTTCACGCCGCACCTGCTGCCGATACCACGCGGGATCTTGTCGACCATCTATGTGCACCTGAACCGGGCGATGAAGCCGGCAGAAGTGGAGTCTTGTCTGCGAGATTTTTACTCCGGCAAACACTGGGTGCGAGTCTTTGCCACGCCGACCCTGCCGCAGTTGCACTTCTCGCTACATACCAACTACTGCGATCTGGGATTTTGCCTGGCCGAGGATGGGCGGCGGCTGGTGCTGGTTTCCTGCGTCGACAATCTTCTGAAAGGCGCTGCGGGGCAGGCGGTGCAGAACATGAATCTGATGTACGGCTGGGAAGAGCGGGAGGGTTTGCAGTGACGATCGTAGTAAAGATTGGCGGAGCGGCGATCGAGGATGCAGCAACGCTGCGCAAGTGTGCGCAGTCCATCGCGGAGTTAGCGCAGGACGGGCATCGCGTGGCGGTGGTTCATGGGGGCGGCGGTGCACTGACGCGTTTGCTCGAACGGTTGGGGAAGAAGAGTGAGTTTGTCGAGGGACTTCGCATTACCGATGCCGAGACCCGGGATGCGGCGCTGATGGTATTGGCGGGGATCATCAATAAAAAACTTGTGGCGGCGATACAGACCGCGGGCATGCCGGCAATCGGTTTCTGTGGCGGCGATGGCATGACCTTCCGCGCGCGGAAAAAATTTGTTCACGGCCGCGATCTGGGATTTGTGGGCGAGATCTGTTTTGCGGAACCGTGCTGGATTGAAGCGCTGTGGCAGCAGGGCGGAATTCCGGTGCTGGCTTCGATGGCACTGGGCGCGGATGGCGAGTATTACAACGTGAACGCCGACGAAATGGCAGCATCCTGTGCGGCCGCGTGCCATGCCAACACTTTGATTTTTCTCACTGACGTGCCGGGCGTGAAAGATGCGGCGGGAGCTGTGATGCCGTGGCTAAGCACGAAGCAGGCGGCTGAACTAGCGGCCGGCTCCATTATTAGTGGCGGCATGCTGCCCAAGTTGCAAGCGTGCGGTCAGGCGCTGAAACAGGGCGTAGGAAGGGTGAGAATTCTGCCTGCAACTGAAGCGGAAGTGTTGCCGCAGTTTTATCTCACCAAACTGTTGTGCGGTACGGAGGTTACCTATTCATGAGTTCGTCGGGTGTCATTGGTTACAAATCGAGAGTGGCTGGTACCCAGGGCGGGAAAAAAGAATCGGCGCCGAACGGCCGGTCAGGTAGAACGGCGGCAGGTCCAGAGAGAACTCCAGAGGCGTTTTGGTGTCCCGATCTGGTTTCGACTCGGGATCTCGGTCCCGCAGGCGTTGATGCAGTATTGGATCTTGCGCGGATCATGAAGGCGCGTCCGGCTGATTTTCGGAAGACGCTGACGGGGCGGCAGATGGTGATGTTTTTTGAAAAGCCGTCTTTGCGGACCCGGCTGACGTTTGAGGCGGGGATGGTAAGCCTGGGCGGTTCGGCGATGTTCGTCGATCAGACTCATGAGCGGCTCGACGCGCGCGAAAAGTTGAGCGACGTGGCGCACAATCTGGAGCGCTGGGTGGATCTGATTGTGCTGCGCACCTACTCGCAGCGGAGCATCGAGGGCATGGCGCAACACGCTGGTGTTCCGGTGATTAACGCGCTGAGCGATGTGGAGCATCCGTGCCAGGCGCTGGCTGACTATCTCACGCTGATGGAGCGATTCGGGGATGTGACGAACCGTTGCCTGGCCTATGTGGGCGACGGCAACAATGTGGCGCACTCGCTGCTGCTCACGTGCGCGTGTTTGGGATCGTCGATCCGCGTAGCAACTCCACAAGGGTATGCGCCAGATCCGCAGATTGTTGCCGATGCGCGCGCGATTGCAGAACAGACCGGTGCCGGAATTTATTTAATGAGCGATCCGCATGAAGCAGTTGCCGGAGCCGACGCGGTTTACACGGATGCCTGGGTGAGTATGGGGCAGGAGCGGGAAGAGGATGAGCGCACGCGGATTTTTCCGCCGTACCAGGTCAATGAGCAACTCATGGCGGGAGCCGCGTCCCATGCGGTGTTTATGCACTGCCTGCCGGCGCACCGGGGATTGGAAGTGACGGACGCGGTAATGGATTCGACGCAGTCGGTGATTTTCGAGCAGGCGGAAAACCGGCTGCACGTCCAGAAAGCAATTCTTTATTTACTGCTGGGCGGCGGAGATCGCCTGCCCGCAAGGAGTGCTCATGCCTGAAAAAATTGTGCTTGCCTACTCTGGTGGGCTCGACACCTCCATCATTATTCCGTGGCTCAAGGAAAACTACGATTACAGCGTCATCGCGATGGTGGGCGATGTGGGACAGGGCGACGACATCGAAGCAGTGGTGGAGAAAGCTTATGCCACGGGCGCGAGCAGAGTGATTGTGGAGGATCTCCGCGAGGAGTTTCTGACGGGATACGTTTTTCCGGCGCTTCAAGCGGGTGCGGTGTACGAGCATAAGTATTTGCTGGGGACATCGCTGGCGCGGCCTGTCATCGCAAAACATCAGGTTGAAGTCGCGCTGCGCGAAGGAGCGACGGGAGTGGCTCACGGCTGCACGGGCAAGGGCAACGACCAAGTGCGCTTTGAATTGACGTATCAGGCGCTCGCGCCGGAGCTGAAAGTGATCGCGCCGTGGCGGGAATGGTCGCTGAAATCGCGCGAAGACTGCCTTGATTATGCGGAGCAGCATGGTATTCCGGTGGCGGCGAGCCGCGAGAAGATTCACAGCCGCGACCGAAATCTTTGGCATCTGAGCCACGAAGGGGGAGAACTGGAGGACGCGGCAAATCCTCCGATGCCGACAACATGGCAGATGACGCGGTCGCCACAAGAAGCGCCCGACAAGAATGAAGAAGTAACGATTGGTTTCGAGAAGGGGATTCCGGTCGCAGTCGATGGGATGAAGCTTGATCCGGTGTCGCTGGTCGAGTTGCTGAACGAGGTTGGTGCGCGCAATGCCATCGGGCGGGTGGATCTGGTGGAGAACCGTTTTGTTGGAATCAAGTCTCGCGGGTGCTACGAAACGCCCGGGGGAACTTTGTTGATCGCGGCGCATCGCGAACTGGAGGCGTTGTGCCTGGAGCGCGAGGTCGCGCACTTTAAGCAGCATTTGGGATTGAAGTACGCGGAGCTTGTCTACTTCGGATTGTGGTTCACGCCGCTGCGGGAAGCGCTGGACGCTTTCGTCGCGAGCACGCAAAAAGAGATTACCGGGAGCGTAACGCTGTCTTTGTACAAGGGGAACGTGTCGGTAGTGAGCCGGCATTCCGAGTTTTCGCTCTACCGCACGGATCTTTCGTCGTTCACCATGGGCGACAGTTACGATCAGAAAGATGCGGCAGGATTCATACGCATTCTCGGACTGCCTTCCCGAACGCGGGCACGGGCTCGGGTGGAGGTTGCGCGATGAAGATGTGGTCAGGGCGATTCCGGCAGACGCTGGACCCGCGGTTTGAGCGTTGGCAGCGGTCGTTTGAATTCGATCGCCGGCTGCTGGGCTACGAGCTGGCGGCGAGCGCCGCCCACGCGCGTGCATTGAAGGACGCCGGGATCCTCTCTGCGGATGAGCTCATCAGTATTCTTGAAGGGCTGCAGCAGATTGGCGAGATGGCCGCCGCATCGAAAGGCCCGATCGAAGACGATGAAGCTGAGGACGTGCATCACTTCGTTGAAAAACAGTTGGTAGAGCGGATCGGCGAAGTGGGATACAAGTTGCACAGCGGACGCAGCCGCAACGAGCAGATCGCCACCGACCTGCGTCTCTATGTTCGGGCGGCGATTGATGAGCTGCGAAGCGAGCTAGCCCAAGTCTGCGGATCGTTTGCCGACCGCGCTGAAGAAGCCGGAAGCGCCGCGATGCCTGCTTATACACATTTGCAGCGCGCCGAGCCGGTGCTGGTCGCACACTGGCTGCTGGCTTACGTTGAAATGTTTTTGCGGGATGCCGACAGGCTGGCCGATTGCCGCAAGCGGCTGAACGTGTGTCCGTTGGGATCGGGCGCTGTGGCCGGGGCAACCCTGCCGCTGGATCGCGCGTTTATGGCAGGGGAACTTGAGTTTGCTTCTCCAACTGCGAACAGTGTTGACGCCACAAGCGATCGAGATTTTGTTCTTGAATTCGTCAACACGCTGTCCCTGCTGGCGTTGCATTTGAGCCGGTGGGCCGAGGAAATGATCATTTTTTCGACCCAGGAATTCGGATTCGTGCAGTTGCCTGAGGCTTATTCCACGGGCAGTAGCGCCATGCCGCAGAAGAAGAATCCGGATCTGCTGGAGTTGGTGCGGGGCAAGGCCGGCCGCGTAGTTGGAAATGCAACGGCGCTGATGATTGCGCTCAAGGGCTTGCCTCTGGCTTACAACAAAGACTTGCAGGAGACGCAGCAGCCACTGTTCGACGCCACGGACACGGCGCTTGGATTGTTGCCGATGGTTGCGGGTTGGATGAAAGCGGTCGAGTTCGGGCACGAGCGTATGAACGAGGCGGCGCAGTCTGGATTCATGAACGCGTGGGCGGCGGCGACTTACCTGGTGAACCGCGGTGTTCCCTCCCGGCTGGCGCACGAGCAAATCGGTAAGGCGGTGAAGTTAAGCATGGAAAAGAACTGCGAGTTACAGGATTTGACGATCGAGGAGTTGCGGACTCTGAATCCTGCATTCGACGAGAGTTTTCGAGACTGCCTGAAGCCGGCTGCTGTATTGGCGATTCACGACGTAGTGGGCGGAACGGCGCCAGTCAGGGTGCAGAAGGCGATTGGCGCGGCCAAACATAAAATTGGCTCGCTGCGTGAGGAGGTTCATGCGCACGCGTAAAGCCATTTTGCCGGATGCGAAGCACATCCACGAACTGATCTCGGCATACTCCGGCGACGGCACGTTGCTGCCGCGCACGCTGGCGGAGATTTGCGAGAACGTAAGAGACTTTGTCGTGCTGGAAAATGAAGGCCGCATTATTGGATGCGGTGCGCTGCATCTTTATGGCACGCACTTGGCAGAGATTCGCTCCATCACCGTGGGGCCGCGGGCACAGGGTCATGGTGGCGGAAGCCGGCTGATGAAGGCTTTGATGGCTGAAGCCAAGAGGCATCGGGTGGACTGCATCTGCCTGTTCACACGAGCGCCCGAATTTTTCGCGCGGCAGGGATTCGAGATGGCGCGTCGAGACGATCTTCCGGACAAGATTTACAAGGACTGCCACGTGTGCCCGAGATTTCACAACTGCGATGAAGTCGCCATGGTGCGGGGCAAGCTCCCCACGTTCGCAATTCTTCCAGAACCGGCTAACTGGCTGGTGAAGATCCAAGCCCAGCAGTAGGGGGAGAAGCCAAATTATCCCTTGAACAGGCAAGCAGCCTTCCGCCTGGCGTCTGGCAGCGTTCCCGGGAAATCCCGCCCTTTGATGGTATATACCGGAGGGCCACCCGCGATGCTATGATCGGTTGGCAAAAGCTGAAATCCCTGATCACGGGCGGACATCAACCCATGGCAATCGTTGCTCCCAGCAGTTCCACCACCACGTCGGCGTCCGAACCGTCAGCGTCATATACAGTGCCGCTGACAGTGGTGACTACATTATTTTTCATGTGGGGCTTTCTGACGTGTCTCAACGACATTCTTGTCCCGCACCTCAAGCCGATTTTCGATCTGAATTACACAGAGGTCATGCTGATTCAGTTCGCTTTCTTCGGAGCCTATTTTCTTTTCTCTATACCTTCGGCGAAGGTCATCGACTGGATCGGCTATCAGCGGTCCATGGTGGTGGGGTTGCTGACCATGGGCTTGGGGGCATTTCTTTTCGTGCCGGCGGCGAGCGTCCCGTCGTATCCGCTGTTTCTGGTTGCGCTGATTGTGCTGGCTGCAGGTATCACCTGCCTGCAGGTGGCGGCTAATCCGTACGTGACAGTGCTGGGCAAGCCCGAGACGGCGTCGAGTCGCCTGAACCTTACACAAGCGTTTAACTCGCTCGGAACCTTTCTTGCGCCTTTCTTCGGTGGTCTCCTGATTCTGACTGCCGCGCCCAAGACCATGGAAGAGATAAGGGCGCTGGCGCCCGATGCCCTGCAAGCTTATCGCTTACATGAAGCGGCGACGGTCAAGACTCCCTATGTAGGGCTGGGCATTGCGCTGGTGCTGCTGGCGATCGCGATCGGCAGTTTCAAGCTGCCGAAAATCCCCCACGCTCAGCACCAGATCGGCGAAAAGGTGAATGACTCCATCTGGAAACATAGGAATCTGATTTTTGGCGCGATTGGAATTTTCGTTTATGTAGGCGCTGAGGTTTCTATCGGAAGTTTTCTGGTGAACTATTTTAGCCAGCCAGATATTGGTGGTTTTACGGAAAAGGTTGCGGCCAGTTTCGTCGCGTTTTATTGGGGCGGAGCCATGGTCGGGCGTTTTATAGGCTCGGGATTGCTGCAGAAGATGAAGACCGGTCACCTGCTGGGGATTTGCGCGGTGTGCGCTGCTGCCCTGGTGACAATTTCGATGATCAGCACGGGACACTTCGCCATGTGGAGCATCATCCTGGTCGGATTTTTCAATTCCATTATGTTCCCGAGCATATTCACTTTGGGTGTCGCGGAACTTGGTCCGCTTACCGGGGACGGTTCCGGAGTCATGATTATGGCCATCGTCGGAGGCGCGCTTATCCCGCTAGCGCAGGGCGCGATTGCCGACAGGGTCGGAATTCACCACGCCTTCTTTCTTCCCGTGATCTGCTATCTCTACATTCTGTTCTTCGCGCTGAGTGGGTCGAAGCCAAACAGCGAACGCCACGCCCGGACGTAGTGAGCTGTCGTGCGTCAGGCAGGGGCGAGGTCTGGGTTTTTCCTTTGGCCTTCGAAATGGGCTTCGATTTCTTCCAGAGTCTTCCCTTTGGTTTCGGGCAGAAACACAGCAGCTGTGATGAAGTAAATCACCGTACACGCCGCGAACGCGAAGAACATGGCTGAGTAGCCATACTTGCCGACGGTGGGCAGGAACGTGGCGGCGATGCCGGTGGAGACTGCCTGGTTAATCAAGAGGGCAATGCTCATTCCGTTGGAGCGAATGCGAGTCGGCATGAGTTCGGAGAGCGCCAGCCACACGCACACACCGGGACCGATCGCGAAAAACGCCATGAAGATAAAGAGAGTGATGGCGACCCTCCATCCGCTGCTCTGGCTGGGCAAGGGAGTGATCAGTGCGTTGTCGATTCTCAGCGGAGCCTGGCGCGCGGCATCGAGATCGCCGAAGGGATTGGAAAAGAATGCCACCACTTTGTTGGCGGGTACGCAGCTTTCGCGGTTGATTTCGATGGGGGTTGCGGCGGTGTCATCGGAACGCGCGGCTTTGGTGGCGGCGTGAAAGTCTCCATAGGAATAAATCACGACCAGGGAAGTAGGGGTGGTGCCGATTTGCTGAGCGGCGTCTCCGGCTGAGTTCAGCAGGGTCTTGGCCAAGGTCTGGTCATAGGTGAGCGCGATCTTTTGGTCCGAGTTGACCATGGATTGCACTGTGGTTTTGGAATCCACGCGCAATCGTTCGGTCTGGCGGAAGAGAAAGCCGGTGCAGACGAGCGAAACGATAATTCCGGCCGTTCCCACCGACAGCAAGAACTTCCGTCCTTTGCGGTCTACCAGCATCACGCCGCCGATGGTTACCAGAAAGTTAACGATGGTGAAAAGAACGTAGCCCCAGTGAGCCTGAACATCGGAGAGGCCGCTCTGCAAGAGAATATTTGTGTTGTAGCCAATGATGGAGTTGATGCCGGTGGCCTGGTTGCAGGCGAGAATCACACAGGCCAGCACAAACGGGATCACATACTTTCGGCGCAAGAGCGATTCCTTCGCTCCGGCTCCGGTTGAGGTGCTGGCTTTTTCCGCGGCGGCCGCTTGTTCCATTTCCTTAAGTTCGAGGTCGGCCTGCTCAGTAGTGCGGGAACGAAGGAGAGCGGCGTAGGCAGCATCGTGTTTACCGCGGCGAAACAGCCAGCGCGGAGACTCCGCTACCATGAGACTGCCGATCACGAACAGGATGCCGGGCGGCAGCGAAACCCAGAAAATGCTGCGCCAGGCTGTGTCTTTAAACGCAATCAGTCTGGCTGCGTCCCCGAGTTTTGCCACTTGGTCGACACGAAAACTAAAATACATGCCAACAACGGCGGCCGCCGTGATGCCCAGGGTGAGGAGCCATTGGAAGATGCCCGTACCCTTGCCGCGACTCGACGCTGATAGACACTCTGCCAGATACAGCGGGACCACCACTCCGATCAAGCCGGCGCTGATGCCTTGAAGGAGCCGGCCAAGAATCAACGGTTCATAACCATGGGAGAGCGCAATCATTGGAATGCTGACGACAAACAGGACTCCACTCAGCGTCATCAGGAGCCTGCGCCCCATCCAATCTGCCAGCACGCCGGCAAACAGAGTTGAAATGACGCTGCCGAGCAGCACCGCTGCGACCACGGTCGAAAGTTGGCCCGCATTCAAACCTGAAGTGGCCTCCAGGTAAGGGAGGGCGCCGGCGATGATGCCAACGTCTACTCCGTAGAGCAGGCCGCCCAAGCCTGCCACCAGAAGAAGAAAGCGGTTATAACTGGCTTTGTCGGTGATCTCCACGCGCGCATCCTTTCGCCAATCGGGAAAGAAAAAAATTTGTTCCTCGCGAGGATACTACGGCAATTCAGCAGGAGTGGATATTTCTGGCAGGCACTTTCCAGATTTTCAGCCTGGAATGATTCTTCCGGGGAGACTGGGCGCTGCCGGCCCGCACTAAATCAAAAGCCCCAGCCAAGAGGCTGAGGCTTTGTCGCGGATTTCTTATCGGCCGTCGGCCGTTATTTGCGGTTCACGATCAGCAGACTGAGTAATTGAACGAGCCGGGACTCGAATCCAATCCTACTGGACGCTAACCTGAACTGAGACCAACTCGGGGCTGCATCGGGAATTCTGGATCGATTTGACCGCATCTTCGGCGGTGAATCTGCCCATGGCCAGCGCCAGCTTGCGGTTGGTGGTTGTCTGGATAGGAGTCCGGTCAATGCGCTGCACATATTCGGGAGCGCGGGTACCGCTGCGGTTTACTCGCACAAGAAACTTCGTGTTGGTCATGGTTTCCTTTCCAGGCTCGGGTCAAACGTGGGTGGAAGCAAAAAACGCGGCCAAACGGGCTGGCTGCTCTGCAACGCGATTACCCTCTTACAGGCGTGTTAGGTGAAGATCAGATAGGCTGATTTACTTCCAAAGAACCTGAAAGAGTCATTAAGAAAGAGTTAAGAAGGAGTAACTGACTCAGTTGTCATAGTAAGCTGAATCTAGGCTACTGTCAACCAGAAGCGGTGTGAGCAGCGTTGGCATCGCCTGTTCATGAGGTTCTGAAACTTGAATCGCGGTGATTTTATGGCTGCAAAATCTGGCCAGCCTGCGGATGAATTTGCTCGTGGTTAATCTCGCTCGCGTCCCATCCACCGCCGAGAGCTTTGACTAAATAGACTGCACTGACCATTTGCTGGCCGAGCAACTGCGTGGCCAGCCGCTGGTTGGCCAGCAGTGTCGTCTGCGCGGTGATGACGTCGAGATATGTGGTGACGCCGCCAACGTAACGATTGTTGGCGATGGATAATGCGCGGCGCGCATCTTCGACGGCGGCGGATTGTGTGGCGAGAGCTTGAGAAAGCGTACTCAGGTTGCTGATGCCGTCTTCCACCTGCTGGAACGCGGTGAGAACAGACTGGCGATAGTTGGCTACGGACTGATCGTAGGCAGCGCGCGCCGCCGCCAGATTGGCGCGGTTTCTTCCACCTTGAAGGATGGGTTCAAAAGCATCGGCTCCAAGCGACCAGATGAAGCTCGGTGCATTGAAAAGAGAAGCGATATTCTGACTCTGCAATCCTCCAGCACCGCTGAGGGTGATGTGCGGATAAAATGCGGTGCGGGCGATGCCGACCTGCGCATTCTCGAAGGCCATGGTACGTTCCGCGGTGGAAATGTCTGGCCGGCGCTCCAGCACGTCAGAGGGTACTCCGAGCGGAACTGGCGGTGGCGCATCGCGCAATGGTGCAACGGGCACGGTGAAGGTGGAAGCCGCCTGGCCCACGAGCACCGCGATGGCGTGTTCAAACTGCGCGCGCGATTGCTGCACCAGCGCCAACTGCGAGATTGTGGAGTCGAGCAGAGTAGCTTGCTGCGCAACGTCCAGTCCGTTGGCAATGCCGCCTTCGTGGCGATGGTTCACCAGATCCAGCCCCTTACGCTCGTATCCGACCGACTCCTGGACCACCTGATACTCGGCGTCTAATTCGCGGAGCGTGAAGTAGTCGGCGGCGAGTTCGGCCGTGAGAACGAGTTGCACGTTTTGAAGATCAGCAGCTGTGGACTGAAGAGAGGCGTTGGCTGCTTCGACGTTGTGCCGCACTCGTCCAAAAAGATCGGCCTCATAGTTAAGCGAGAACGGGATCGTGAAAACGTTCTGGGTATAGGGTGCGACGGTCTGCACACTGCCGTTCATAATGGTTGGAGCCGCGCCATTCAGAGGACGATTGCCAGAACCGCGCTCACGCACGGCGCTGGGATCCGCCGAAAGTTGCGGAAACATGTCCGCGGTGGCGACGCGGGCCAACGAACGGGCTTGGTCTAAACGGTCGCGTGCCGCCACCAGAGATTGGTTAGCCTGCAGCAATTGCTGCTCGTAAGCGTCGAGCGCGGGATCATGGAAAATCTGCCACCAGGTTCCCTTTGGGATGGAGTCTTTAGGAGCGGCCTGTTCCCACGGGGGCTGCGTCTTCCATGCATCGGGCGCAGGGGTGGGAGCGGCGGGCCGGCTGTAACGTGGACCTACGGTGCATCCGGCGGCGAGGCCCAGAAGAGCAATAGTCAGTGAGAGTGTGGCTCGCTTCACTGTTCGTTGCCTTTCTGGGTATTTTTGGACTGATCTTTTTTGTGATGCTCGTTTCTTGGTTGATCGGTTTTTTGTCCCTGGGGTTGTCCTTGGGGTGCAGGCTGAGCTGGGTTCTGTTGGTTTTGCGCGGGTCGCACCACATTCACCTGTTGGCCGTCTTCGAGAGAATCTGAGGGATTGATGACGACTTGATCGGTAGGGGAGATTCCGCCGAGAACCTCCAACGTTGCGCCGTAGTCGCGTCCAATGTTGATCGGCCGGAGCTCCACTTTATTATCGTGACCGATCACGGCGACCCGGGCACCTTCGGCGCGAAATAACATGGCGTTCACTGGAATCGTCACTTTATTCACATTCGTACCAACGGCGAAATGTACTTCGCCAAAAGAACCGGGCAGTAAGCGCCCGTCTTTGTTGGGCACGTCGACTTCTGTCAGCAGCGTTCGCGTGTTTGGGTCGATAGCCTCCGCTGTGCGCGCTATCTTGCCGACGAACTTCTGGCCGGGAAATTCTTGAAGGCTGACCACGGTCTGCTCTCCTACCCTTATGCTTGGGGCATAGGCTTGCGGAACACTGGTGAAAACCCGCAGCGGGTCGACGCGTGCAATATCAAACAGCTCGCGGCCCGCAACGCCAGCCCCCGCGTTGATGAGCGCACCGGGGTCGACGTTGCGGCGGGTCAACACTCCGGTGAAGGGTGCGTACACATCTTTAAATCCCTCGAGTTGTTCGAGCCGACGGACGTTGGCGTCAGCGGAAGAGAGGTTGGCCTGGGCCTGCTTGTATCCGCTGACTTGCTGATCTGCTTCCTGGGCGGAGACGGAATCGCTCTTACGCAGGTTCTCCCAACGGTCAGCGCTGATCTTGGCGAGTTCCAGTTGCGCCAGAATTTGCTGACGGGCGGCGCGGGTCTGATTCAGTTCCTGATCAACCTCGGGAGTGTCGATGTTCGCCAGCAACTCTCCTTTCGTTACTTTGCTGCCAATGTCTTTGTACCAGCGCACGAGATAGCCACTGGTTCGGGCGTAGATTGGAGACTCCTCGTAGGCTTGCAGAGAGCCGGGCAATACCAGTTCCTCATCAGGTTTTTCTGATTGCGGATAAACGACTGCGACAGTAGGCACGGTCTCGCGCTCGGTTTCTTTCGCCAAGGCGCGGCCGTGACTCGCACGAGCCCAAAGCGTGAAGGCTCCAGCAAGGAGCAGCATGAGCAGAAAAAGGCTCACAATCATTAAGGCTTTGCGCGGGGGAGCAGGCGGAAGATCGGGCGGCTTCTGGATGGTCACGTGCTGGTGCCGCGACTGCTGCTGAATCTGTTCGATCTCTTCATCGCGCTGCGCCTGCCCGCCCAGAGCGTGATGCTCTTCTCCTGGTTGTGATGGCGGAACGTCGCGATGCGGACGAGATCGCTGATCGTCTGCCGGTTTCTGTCTGAAATCGTTCTCTGCACTCATGCTTAACTCCGATTCTTGCTTAGAACTGCCTAGGCTTGTTCCTGCCGGGCCCGCTTGGCTTCCCGACGGCTGTGAAACATGGCAAATACACTTGGCACAAAGAACAAGGTAGCGATCGTAGCAAACAGAAGGCCACCGATGACGGCCCGTCCTAAGGGGGCGTTCTGTTCGCCGCCTTCGCCAAACCCCAGCGCCATTGGCACCATGCCGATGATCATAGCTAATGCGGTCATCAGCACGGGGCGCACGCGGGTGTATCCGGCAGCCACGGCGGCCTGCACGGCGGGGATGCCCTCCTCCATCTGCTCGCGCGCGAAGCTGACCATCAGGATCGAGTTGGCGGTGGCAACCCCCATGCACATGACTGCGCCAGTGAGCGAGGGCACGCTGAGCGTGGTGCGGGTCAGAAGAAGGAACCAACAGATTCCAGCCAGCGCTCCCGGCAGCGCGGCGATGATGATGAAGGGATCAAGCCAGGATTGAAAGTTGATAACGATCAGGAGATAGACCAGCAGGATGGCTCCGACAAGCCCCAAGCCCAACCCGATGAACGAGGAACGCATAGTGACCACCTGCCCGCGCACCACGATATGAGTGCCTCGCGGCAATTTATCATCGAACGTCTTGAGCAGTTTATTGGTGTCGGCGGCAACCGCGCCAAGGTCGCGATCCTGCGTGCTGGCGTAAACGTCAATGACGTTCTGCACATTGTAGTGGTTCACAGTCGCTGCCCGCGTAACGGGATATGACTGAACCAGGTTCCCCAGCAACTGGGCGCCTTGCTGCGAGTCGACCGGTACCGACATGAGGTCCTGCAGATCGGTCATGCGGTATTGGGGCGACTGCACCGCCATCTGGTAGGTGACACCGTTGCGAGGATTTAACCAAAAGTTGGGCGAAGTCTGGAAGCTGCCGCTGAGTGAAACGAGCACGCTTTGCGCAACATCGCGCGCCGTCAGGCCCACCTGCGTGACGCGGGTGCGGTCGATGTCGAGATGGAGCGTAGGCGAGGAAAGTAATTGCTGCACGTGCACATCGGCGGCGCCGGGGATGTGGCGCATCTTGTTGGCAATCTGTTGCGCAATCTGGTAACTACTCGCCATGTCGGTTCCGACGACCTGTATATCGATGGGTGCGGGCAGACCGAAATTCAAAATCTGCGTAACAATATCGGCGGGCTGGAAGAAAAACTCGACGCCGGGGAAGCGGCGAGGCAATACATCGCGCAAATGACGGATGTGGTCGGCGGTAGGGTGGTGATGTTCGGGATCGAGCGCGATCAGAATCTCGGCATCGCTGGTGCCGATGGTTCCATTCGAGCTATAGGACTGATTGATGCCAGAGTTAGGCAGCCCGATGTTATCGAGAATGGTCTGCAATTCACCATTCGGAATCTCCTGGTGGAGCGCCGCCTCGATTTGGTCGACGAGCCGCGCCGTTTCTTCCACGCGCAGGCCGGGACGGGCGCGCACATGCAGACGCAGCAGGCCGGCATCCACTTGCGGGAAGAAGTCCTGACCCAGGAACATGAACAAGCCGAGCGAGAGCAGGCAAAAGATTAGGAAACAAAGCACGAAGATGCTGCGATGCTCGAGTGTGGTCTCCAACAACTGTTCGTAGCCGCGGCGGAAATCTTCAAACTTACGCTCGAAGCCGCGTTGGAAGCGTCCCAAGAAGGACTTGGGAGCCTCGGCGCGATGCTCGTGCCCGCGCATAATGAACATCACTAGCGTGGGGATGAGAGTTCGTGACAGGAGGTAGCTAGCCAGCATGGCAAAGCTCACTGCCTCCGCGAGAGGCACGAACAGGAACTTTGCCACGCCGCTCAGAAAGAACATGGGGACGAACACGATACAAATACTGAGCGTAGAAACAAACGCGGGCACAGCGATTTGCTGCGCGCCATCGAGAATGGCCTGCCTCATCTCTTTGCCCAAGGCGAGGTTGCGCTCGATGTTTTCGATCTCTACGGTGGCATCATCGACCAATATGCCGACGGCGAGCGCCAGTCCTCCGAGGGTCATGATGTTAATGGTCTCGCCGATGGCCCCCAGCACGATGATCGAAACAAAAATGGAGAGCGGAATAGAAATCAAGATGACGATTGTGGGCCGCCAATCGCCGAGGAAGATGAGGATCATCACGGCGGTAAGAACCGCTGCGATCAAGCCTTCGCGCACTACGCCGTCGATCGAAGCCCGCACGAAAAGCGACTGATCAAAGAGCGCTGTAACTTTTAGTTCGGGGGGGAGGGACTGGGCTGCCAGCGCCACAATGTTTTTTATGCCGGCGACAATTTGCAGCGTGGAAGCATTTCCGTTCTTATAGATCGACATCAGCGCGCCGCGATTACCATCC
>Ga0207011_1004_pt1 | contig 66934 bp, 51 predicted proteins | sample Alteio_BWMinCont_79_FD_153466 | JGI IMG/M metagenome (GOLD analysis project Ga0207011, IMG submission 153466) | Enriched cells from forest soil in Barre Woods Harvard Forest LTER site, Petersham, Massachusetts, United States -... | ecosystem: Environmental > Terrestrial > Soil > Temperate forest >...
GATTACGGAGCCGCGCGACGGGCTGCCTTACGATTACGATCAGGTCCGCGTCTTCACCTGGAACATCAGAAAGCACCGCTACGAAACCGCCTACCGGGAACACGGTTTGAACGGAGTACTGCCAGTCACGGTGACGAGTGAAAATTTCGATAAAGAAGGCGCCCTGCCAGTATTCATCTTGCGCGTGAAAGACGATAGCGGCAACGTGAGGGAACGCAAATACAAAATGAATACACCAATGGTCCGCAGAGTGTTGGCCCCGGGAGAGCAGAAGGAAGCGCCGAAGTCGAGTAAGAAGTATCGGCTGCGCTAGATCGACTTTCCTGGTTAGCCTTTGATCTTCGTTGACGCTGCGCCCAGAATTTCACGGCTCTTTTTCTCCTGGACGAAAACCGTGACGTGCACGTTGTTGAGATCCCAGTGGGAGTTAAGGTTCACCACCGGTGCTCCCGTGAACGATGTTTCCGCCGCTTTCGCGTCGGCTACACCGATCTTGTGCAACGAACGTAGCGTGGCCGTGTGATGCAATACGTGCCCGGCGTTCTCACCCAAACTTACTGACGAATGCAGGCCATCCTCAGTTACCGCAATCCAGACTTCTGCGCTGTCGTCGGTCTTGCTTCCTGCTAGTTTTCCTACCATCACCTTGAAGCGCTGCGAGCCCTGCGCATCTGGCTGCGCCGTGGAAATGGAGACCTCGGTTTTTACCGCGTTCGACGCCTTCTCGATCTCCGCTGCAGCCTGCCCCGCATTGCTGCCCACGAATTGGCTGCGCCCGTCCACCACTATTTCGGGCGTGTAAGGGTCCTGCTTGAGCAGCGAGGCATACGTTTCCTGCCGTTTTGTCCATTCCGCGGAGGAATAAGGATCGATCCAGCCATCGTGATTCCAGTAATCCACGTGCTCTTCGATCGCAATGATCTGTGCACCGGCTATCGGCTGGTGGGCTTCGAGTTCTTGCAGTAAAACATCCGCTGGTGGACAGGAGGAGCAGCCCTCAGAAGTAAACAACTCGATCACCACAGGTTTGCGAGTCGCGTGCTCGACGGACGTTTGCGCATTCGACTCTGCGGTGACGGCAGACCACGCAACCAGGGGCGCGAATAATAGTCCCAAGTGTACTCGCGGAATTTTCCTCATTGCTGCATCGCCTCCACGCCCGATCTGATGCACATCGCGGCAGAAAGTTGCGATCCTGTTTCTTAAACAGGCCGAAGGTGGTGATTAGTCGAACGCCCGCTCAGCAGTAAAAGTCCGCGATGCTCTCGACCACCCGCCGCAGTTCTTCCTCGGTGAGTTCGGGGAACATGGGAAGCGCCAGCACTTCTCTCGCGGCGCGTTCGGCTTCCGGGAAGTCGCCTTCGCGATACCCGAGATATGCGAAGCACGGCTGCCGGTGCAGCGGGATGGGGTAGTAGATTTCGCTTCCGATCTTGCGCGCGGTGAGGAATTCACGAAGTTCTTCGCGACGATAGGCGCGGACGACGTACTGGTGGAAAACATGATATGCAGTCGCCGCAGTCCGCGGCAATCGTATGGGCGCGGAGTTTTCAGGCGGCTCACCTGCTGAGGTCAAGCCAGCCGCGGCAAAGAGCTGGTCGTATTGCGCCGCGTGCTGGCGGCGGGCTGCGTTCCATCCTTCCACATATTTCAATTTCACGCGCAGAATTGCCGCCTGCATGGCGTCGAGGCGGCTGTTCCATCCCAACTCTTCATGAACATAGCGGCGTGAGCTGCCGTGATTGCGCAGTCGACGCATGTGCTCAGCCATCGCCAGGTCGGTGCTAGTGACCAGCCCCGCATCACCGTAGGCGCTAAGGTTTTTTGTAGGATAGAAACTGAACGCTGCGCAGACCCCCATCGATCCCGCTCTGCGTTCACCCCATCGCGCGCCGATTGCCTGAGCGGCATCTTCAATCAAGGGCAGATGGAATTCGTCCGCAAGCGTCTGCAGCACATCCATGTCCGCGCACTGACCGTAGAGATGAACCGGTAACAGCGCCCGAAGTTTGTCGCGCTGGCCGTTATGCAGAAAGGTTGCGACACGCGCAGGGTCCAGATTAAATGTAAGAGGATCGATATCGGCAAAGACCGGACGCGCGCCCGCCCGCACGATAGCGCTGGCGGAAGCGAAGAAACTGAAAGGCGTGGTGAGAACTTGGTCTCCGGGCTGCACGCCTGCAGCGGCGAGAGCCAGCCACAAGGCGTCCGTACCTGAGGCGCAACCCACCGCATCACGAGCCCCGCAGAAGTCGGCGAGTTCTCGTTCCAGCGCTTCGACCTCCGGCCCCAGAATGTAATGCTGAGAAGCGCAAACTCTGCCCACAGCGGCCAGCACTTCGGCGCGCAGCTGCTCATACTGCCGCTGCAAGTCAAGCATTGGCACCGAGTCAAGGGCGGCGGGAACCGCCGAGTTCGCCTTCGACGACGTCGGCTTGGCGGACTTAGCCTTTGTGGACAAAGTAGACACGAGAGACCGATTGTAGCAGGAGGATTCGGCATCTTCTGGATTGCTGGTATTGCTGATTGGTCACGTTCGTTTCGCCTCCCTCAACTCTCGGCGGGATCGCAACCTACGAGCACATTTCTATGCAAATCCATATAGATCTATGCCGCAATCTTCCAATTCGCGGAATAAGCAAGCAGGGCAGATCACAACACATTGAAAACAAAGACTGTTATTGGCAAGTGTTTTGGAGTGTTAGTTGCTAAGACCTTGTGTTCGGGGATTGTGTTCTGCACTAGCCGTATTCCGGCCGCATGATTTGTGGGTGGTCAGTGCGCCCAGGTTTTGCCATCGCGCTGGCTCCCTAAACGATAGGGCAACAGAACAAAACAGAACAACAATAGAGATCTTCACTTACCGGAGACAACACTTATGAGTCGTGCGTCACAAAAGCTTGGGATGTTCGCATTTTGCTTGTTTTCTGTGCTGCTACTGGTTGCCAATGTGTTTGGCCAAGAAACCACCGGCGGCCTGCAAGGAACCGTGAAAGACCCTAGCGGCGCAGTGGTTTCCAAAGCGGAAGTAACGCTGACAGCTCCTTCCCTGGTGGGTTCGAAGAGACTGGAGACTGACAGCAGCGGCTATTACCGTTTCGCAAACTTGCCGCCCGACACCTACACCATCACCGTAAAGGCCTCAGGATTCTCTGAATTGAAGCGCGAACGCGTGACGATTGAGGTTGGTCACCTTCCTACACTCGACCTCACGATGGCTGTCGGCGCAGCCGGTACCGTAGTTGAGGTGAGCGGCGAAGCGCCGCTTATTGATGTCACTACGGAGACCACGCAGACCAACATCACGGCCGACGTCGTGCAGGACGTTCCCCACGGACGCTCGTTCCAGTCCGTGATTCAGTTCGCACCCTCGGCCTCGAATGAGCCTTTGATGGGCAGCAATCGGGCGAGTAACGGTACTGGTGCAGTCTCGCCGGGAAACGGCAGCAACGGCAGCGCTTACGGATATTCCGTCGCCGGTGGATCTGACTCGGAGAATTCCTACCTGGTAGAGGGCCAGTCTACGAACAACATCATTGGCGGTTACTCCCATACCAATGTGCCCTTCGACTTCATTCAGGAAGTGCAGGTGAAGAGCGAGGGAATTCAAGCCGAGAATGGCGGCGCGCTGGGCGGCGTAGTCAACGTGGTCATGAAAAAGGGCCAAAATGCCTACCATGGTTCGCTTTTTGCGCAGTTCGAGAATCAGGCGCTCGACGGCACGCCGGCAGTTTATCAGCGTTATGATCCATCGAGTGCTCCCGGTCAAGCCGGAGCATTCTCCGATGCGGTCAACCAGCAAGTTCAGCCGATTAAACCCCACACCAGCGATGTTTTCCCTGGTTTCACTCTGGGTGGTCCGCTCGATGGGTTGTTTCCGAAGATGCTGGGCGACCGTGCCGGGTACCTTCATAGTCGCGCCTATTTCTTTCTCGGTTTTAATCCCGAGTTCAACAACTTTGAACGCACCGTCAACTACGGCCCCGCCAATGGGGGTGTGGTTCCTTTCAGCCAGAATACTCAGACTTACTACACGACCGCTCGCATCGACTTCGAGCTCACGCAGAAAGTTCGCGTCTTTGCCTCATGGCTCTACCAATACCAGCGCCAAGCGGGCGAAAACCTCCCGAGGGCCGACTTGGTGGGCGGCCTCTATAACTTGAGCACCGGGTGCGCCATCTCTCAACCGGTATCAGCGACCAATTGCGCCGCGGGTTCCGGAGTCCCGCAGTCGTCCTATGCCCACAACCTCGGCTACACAGCTCCCAACAGCACCTCCAACTTCGGTGCGGACTGGACCATCTCTCCGCGATTAATCTCGACTACCCGCTTCGGTTACTACTTCGAGAACTACAGGGACTTTGGTTTCCCCACCAGCGGCAATTTGTATAACTGGACGGACACCAGTCTCGGCGGCGTCGATACAACCAACGCCCCGCTACCGGCCGCGTTGCAGCAATCGAGTGGTTACGTCAGCGGCGCCATCGACCCGAACATGACTACTCGAAATGCCAATAAGGCGATCCAGTTCGACCAGGATTTTGCCTGGTTCAAGAGCGGATGGGGTGGCACGCACAACTTCAAGTTCGGATATCAGCTCAATCGCCTTTACAACAATATCCTGCAAGGCTATAACGAACCGTACACTCAGGTTCAAGCGGGATATCTGGGCAACTCATCTTCAGCCTATACCCCGGCTACTCCTACCGGACAAGCCAACTGCGCTGCTTTGCTGGCCGCACAGACGGCGGCGGGGACTGCGCCTGCCGATGGACTCTGTCAGGGACAGTACGGAGTCGTAACTGTATATGACTTCGGGACCGGCGGGCAGGCTACCAGCTATAACCACGGCTTCTTTGGCCAGGACGCTTGGACGATCGGTCACGGCATCACTCTTAACTTAGGCATCCGAGTTGAGCGAGAGTACCTGCCGGGCGAAGGTCTGTCGGGACCGGGTGTGCCCAGCAAACCCATTAATTTTGGATGGGGCGACAAGATCGCACCCCGCGTCGGTGCTGCCTGGGACGTTTTCAAAGACGGCCGCATGAAGGTGTTCGGCGATTACGGTGTGTTCAACGACGTCATGAAGCTGAACGTTGCCATTAGCTCGTTTGGTGGCCAATACTGGCAGAATTGCGCGTACGCACTCAATGTGCCGAGTCTCGCCACCGTTCTTCCTCAATTCAACAGCGCCGGGCGTGATTGCGTCGGAGCCAGTGCTTCGAGCGAGGCAAACTTCGCGCCCGGGGCCGGTACCGGGCTGACGTTCCTGGAGAATCAGAATCTGCGAGCTTGGCCCACTACCTGCGCTACCTGCAGTTTCTCTCAGGAGGGTGTCGAGCCAGGCTTGAAGCCCTATCGTCAGCATGAGTCGACGTTTGGCATCGATTACCAGATCAACAAGGGGCTCGCGTTTGAAGCTCGCTGGGATCGCCGCCGGCTCGATCATGCTATTGAAGACTCATCCATCTTCAACGCCGTGACCGGTGCCGAGACCTTCGTTATCGTCAATCCCGGCCAGGCTGCCAACCGGACCTTCTCCGGCTTCTGCAACTTCATTTACGGTGCAGGGGCAGGATCCGCTTGCACCAGTAGCACTGGGGCTTATCCTCCGAATAACACGATCCCAGCGGCTCGCAGCTACGATGGTATCGAACTGCGTCTCACCAAGGCAGCCAGCCATCACATGTACGGGATGTTCTCCTACACCTACAGCCATTTCCGTGGCAACTACACGGGATTAACCAGTTCGGACCTCTCGGACGGTGGGTTGGCCGGCCGCAATTCGCCGAACAATAGCCGCGCGTTCGACGAGCCCTACTTCTCCTGGAACGACAACGGCGGTTCTTCCAGCGGCTTGCTGCCGACGGACCGTCCGAATAAGTTCAAGGGGTACGCCTACTATGAGTTGCCCGAGGGCAAGCACGCCTCTACCAACTTCGGTATCTTCCAGTACTTCTACCAGGGTTCCCCGGTCTCAAGCTACGTAGATGCCGGTTACAGCTACGGTGGGTCAGGCTCTGGTGGATGGGACGTCTATCCTCTAAACCGCGGTACTTGGGTCAACGTTACGCAGGATCCAAACTCTGGCGCGATCACGGTCGGCAATCCCTATGTACGCCGCACTCCGTGGTACATCCAGAGCGACTTCAACTTGCAGCAGAACTATAAGATTGGCGAGAGCAAAGTCGTAAGCTTTTCGGCCACATTCACCAACCTCTTCAACCAGCATTCGGTGACGGCGTATAACGAACAGATCGACACCGGTTCGCTACAGTCGTTCGTCTCTCCGGGCGGCAACTTCATCATCAACGGAGTTGCATGGTATGCAAGTGCTATGACGCCTTGGGGCGCGGGGTCGCCTGCTTCCATCCTTTCTCAAAACCTGAACAACAGCCCGGTAGTGGGCGGTCCGGTGCTGCTCAGTAGCCAGTACGGCCAACCGATGTATTATCAGTTGAGCCGTAATATCCGCCTAGGGGTGAAGTTCACCTTCTAGTTGGGTTAACGCTGATTCAAAAGGGAGACGGGTAATTCCGGCTCCCTTTTTTCTTTTGCTGGGACGAAGCTTTACTTCCCAAACATCGGGTAATGACTTGCCGCCCCCATAAAGAACAGCATCACTACCGACAAAAACGCATTGGCTCTGGAAGCCAGAAACGCCTGCCGCGCCATCCCCTTCGCTTTATCCGGCATCGGTGTCCCGTTGGCAGCATTATCCCGGGTCCACTGAATTAGGCGCTTCTGAATGCGCCAGATCACGCCCCACACGTTCAATAGCATTACCCAGCCGATGCCGCCGCCGATTCCAATTGAGAGCAGGCGGCTGCTTTCCCAGCCGTGGTTGTTCCAATTCAGGAAGAGACACGCCGCGACCGCGACTACAACCGCGTAAACCCCGCCAATAAATACGCCGTTGTCGAAGATTCCTTTGCCGGGAATCAGGCACGCGTAGAGCACTCCCCAAACGATCGTCCAGATCAGAAAGAAGCTGCCCATCACAGCTCCGACCGAGCCCCCGCCGTTGTGCGCGTCCGCGCCGACGATGTTGCCCCAGTACGCCAGGCCGGCGAGCACGGTCACTACAGCCGACATGCGGAACCACCACAGGGCGCGCGTCATTAGTGACGGCATGACTTTGCCTTTCGTGGCCGGGTCGAGTTCTTTCATCAGCGGAACGTTCACCAGATTGAAGAAATAGAGCAGGCCGATCCAGGTAATGCCGGACAGGAAGTGGATCCAGCGCAACAGCATCTCGACGTTGGTTTTGACGTCGGAGGGAAGGTTGATTTGTGGTCCGAAGAAGGATGCGAGAGCGGAGATTGCCATGATGCCTCCTGAAAAATTCACCGTCCTTCGCGCTACTCCGAGATAGAAGATGCGGTGTGCGCAGGCTAAATGCCCACGCCGGGGATTGTACACAACGCGGTACGAGAGCAACGAAGGCACCTTGACAAACAACCGGGGAAAAGTCGATTTTGGCAAGTTCCAGGTTGAAAAGCGCCGGGGGACGCCGTATGGTACTCGCAGCTACCTGCCAGGCGGCGCAGCGTTGGGAAACCGAACTGCGAGGAGGCAGGTTGTCCCCCCGTGTTCCTCAAGCCAAAGCGCGAGGAGCGTGCTGCAGTTTTGCAAGTTGGTGTTGTCGCAGGTCAAAAGAATCAAAGGAGATCGGCTATGGAAAGCAGCAAGCCGGCGCAGAACATTCAGGATTCCTTCCTCAACACAGCTCGTAAGGAGCGGCTGAACATTACCATTTACCTGATGAGCGGGGTGAAGTTGACGGGCCGCATCCGTTCCTTCGACAAGTATTCCGTGGTCCTCGAAGCCAACGGACAGGAACAATTGATCTTCAAACATGCCATTTCAACCGTGGTGATCGGCCGCACCGGTTCGCACGTAACGCACCTGGCACATTCGGAGGCCAAGCCTGCCTCCGCGCCCGGGGCAGCGTCGCCGGCAGCGGTTTCGGCGGCAAGCGCTTCGGGCACCGAAGGGTAAGGCGTTTTCGGATTGCGCAGTTCTCATCCCAAGAAGACCCGTAGTCGTGCGCCCGCAGCCGGGCGTGTGCCTCTTGGCGCAGAGTCAGTGCGCAAAGAAGACGGTCAGGAGCGCGCGTTTCTGGTGGGCATTGATGTGCGCACTCGGGGACGCGGCGCCAAAGGCACAGTCACCGCGCAGGCGCAGGCGGCCCGAGACGCAGCCTCCACCACGGGCGCTTCCAGCGGAAAGCCTGGCCCTTCGGGGAAGTCGGTCACCAACAAGCCAAGCATCCCTGAATTTGACGCGGATGAGTCGCTGGCGGAGTTGCGCACGCTGGCGGAAAGCGCCGGCGCGAACGTTGTCGGCGAAATTTTGCAGCGCCGCGACCGGCCCGATCCCGCCACCTTGATCGGCGCAGGGAAGCTGGAAGAAATTGCGGGCGCGGCTGCGTCTGTGAATGCAGACCTGCTTCTTTTCGATCACGATCTCACCGCTTCGCAGCAACGCAATGTTGAAAAGATCGTCAAACTGCGGGTGATCGATCGCACCCAACTTATTCTCGATATTTTTGCGCGGCATGCGCGCACCCGGGAAGGCCAGTTGCAAGTGGAGCTGGCGCAGTTGCAGTACATGCTGCCGCGCCTCGCCGGCCGGGGCATCGAGATGTCGCAACTCGGCGGCGGCATCGGCACGCGCGGTCCCGGTGAAACGCAGCTCGAAACCGACCGGAGAAAGATTGCGCGGCGCGTCCGGCACGTCGAGCAGCAACTGGAGAACGTGCGCCGCATCCGGGCGCAGCAACGGCAGCGCCGGGAATCCGCTCCCGTCGCGGTCGTAGCCCTGGTCGGCTACACCAACGCCGGGAAGTCGACCCTGTTCAACGCGCTTACCAAGGCCGCGGTGCTGGCTTCCCCACGCATGTTCGCCACACTCGATCCCACGATTCGTTCCATCGTGCTTCCGTCCAAGCGCAAGATTTTGATGTCCGATACCGTGGGATTCATTCGCAACCTGCCGCACACCCTGGTTTCAGCCTTCCGGGCCACGCTTGAGGAAGTGCAGCGCGCGTCGCTGATTTTGCACGTCTCTGACGCCAGCAGCCGGCTTTCCGCCGAACAGGACGCGCAGGTAGAAATTGTTTTGAAAGAACTTGAAGCCGAAAAAAAGCCGCGCTTGCGCGTCATGAACAAAGTCGATCTGCTGGATGTTGAAGTGGCCGAAGCTTTGGTAAACGACGCCCTGCTGGATGCGAAGACAGTGTATGTCTCCGCGGCGGAAGGCACGGGGCTCGACAAACTGCTGACGCGCATCGACGCCATGATCGAAGAGGACCGCATCAGCCGGGTGCGCCTGCGCATTCCGCAGAAAGAAGGGAAGCTGCTCGCCCTCCTCGAAGCCCAGGCGCGAATTTATTCGCGCAAGTACAAAGATGGAGCCGTGGAAATGGAAGTGGACGCGCCGGAGTCGGTCGTGAGAAAGATGAGGGAGTGGATCATAACGAAGTGACCGATAATTTAAATGGGCCGGCAACCAAGAAGCGGTGACATTCCTTGGCTATCGGCCCATTCGATCCTGAATTGGATCGGAGGTGATACTTCAATGCTAATCCTCTTTATCGGGAAGTCAAGGGTTAGTTGCAGATTTTTGCAGGGTTGGGAAATAGGGGCTTGACGAGCGGATTTCCCACATTTCACAACCGGGCCATTTCGGGAAAATCCTCCCAAATCAACCCTTTGCGTTGACATAAACTCCTGCGGACGTTAGACTTAACAGTTTTCATAGCCCTCATTTTCCTGTACAGCCGTAATCCATGGATGACACGCTAAGACAACTAGGCGAATTACTGCTCGGAGCCGTGCCCACAGTAATTCTGTTGACGTTGCTTTACATTCTTTACACCGCCATCGTCCACAAGCCTTTGGCGCGCGTGCTTGAGCAGCGGCGCAACAAGACAGAAGGTGCGGTCGAGAAATCGCGGGCCGACATCGCCGCCGCCGAAGCTCGCACCACGGAATACGAGCAGCGGTTGCGTGAGGCGCGGGCCACGCTGTTCCGAACGCAGGAAGCCCGCCGCAAGGCCGCTCTGGAGGCGCGCACCGCCGCGCTCAACCAGGCTCGCACTAAAGCTCAGGCCCAGGTGCAGGCAGCGAAGGCTGACATTGAGAAGGATCGCGCCGCCGCCCACGACGGTTTGCAGGCACAGGTGCAAACCTTAGCTGCGGAAATTATGAAGCGCGTACTTGAGCCGGCCGGGGCAGGGCACTGATGCCTCAAACTAGTGGGCTCGGCCAAATTGTTAGAAAAATGAATTCCGTGAAAACGATTTTACTGGCGAGTACGCTGGCCATGATTGTGGCCGGAACGTGCGGATCTTTGCCTCTACAAGCGCAAGCGCAAACTTCGACGCCGCAGAAGCAGCACGTCAATGGCACTCGCAAAGACCGGGGGCCCGCACAGGAATTAGCGCACGAGACGCGCGAAGCCGCGGGCGAAGAAGACGAGACTGCGGAGTTTAAGCAATCGGCATCAGTGCGTTGGATTGCCAAAATGACCGGCATGAGCGTGAACCATGCCTTCCTGTTAAGCGATATCCTGAATTTTCTCGTAATCGCTGCCTTGATCATCTGGGCTGGGCGCAAATACTTGCCCGGCATGTTCAGCGCCCGGACTGCCGCCATTCAAAAAGCCATGCAGGAGGCTCAAAAGGCCAGCGAGGAAGCGCGGCGCCGGTTGGCAGACATTGAGTCGCGCCTGATGCGGCTCGATGGCGAAATTGGCATGATGCGCAATGCCGCTGAGAAAGAAGCCGCGGCGGAGGAAGCCCGCATCCAGGCGGCGGCGCAGGATGACGCGCGCAAGATGGTGGAATCCGCACAACAGGAAATCGCTTCCGCCGCTAAAACGGCGCGCCGCGAGCTTACCGCCTACGCCGCCGACCTCGCCGTCACTCTGGCGCAGAAGCAGATTCATGTGGATGCTTCGACCGACCGGACTCTGGTGCGGAATTTCTCAGACGAATTGGGATCCTCCACAGGTGGAGTGGGAAAGGACGGGCGTTAGCCTATGGCTTCTGTTGCCAGCACCTACGCCCGCGCTTTTGCAGACGTAGTTTTGAGTGCGCGTCTCAATGCGGATCGCTCCATCGCGGAATTGCGTACGATCGCAAGCTTGCTGGCTCAAAGTTCCGACTTGCGGCGAGTGTGGGAGAATCCAGCAATTCCCGCCGAGCAAAAGCGGAGCGTGCTGGACGTGATCGCGGAGCGCGATGGAGTTTCAAAGCAAGTTAGAAATCTGGTCGCGGTCCTCATTGATCACCGTCGAATACATTTTTTGGAGCCCATCATCGCGCAACTCGAGAAAGAACTCGATGCTCGCCTGGGATTCGCCGAGGCGCAAATTACCAGCGCCCGTGAACTGGGCGATGCGGAAAAGCGCCAGTTCGAGACCCAGGTCCAGAAAATGACGGGGAAAAAGGTTCGCGCGCACTACGCACAAGACGCATCCCTGCTTGGGGGAGCGGTAGTCCGCGTCGGCAGCACGATCTATGACGGTTCGGTGAAAGGGCAGTTGGAGAGATTGAAAGAAGCTATTAGCTCTTAGCTACTGGCTACTAGCTCCCGGCGATTTCGCTGGAAGCTAGTAGCTAGAAGCTAGAAGCTGAATTCTTAAGAGCTGACTATGGCACAGATCAAAGCAGACGAGATTTCAAAACTGATCCGCGAGCAGATCGAGAACTACGAATCAAAGATCTCCGTGGACGAGACCGGCACAGTCATCACGCTGGGTGATGGCATCGCCCGCGTGTATGGCCTCGACAAGGTCATGGCCGGCGAACTTCTTTCCTTCCCACACGGTGTGGCCGGCATCGCCATGAACCTGGAAGAAGACCAGGTGGGCGTCGTCCTGCTCGGCGAATACACCGAGATCAAAGAGGGTGACGAGGTAAAGCGTACCGGGCGCATCATGAGCGTTCCCGTCGGCGATGCCATGATTGGCCGCGTCGTCGACTCGCTGGGCCGGCCCATCGACGACAAAGGCCCGATTGCCAGCGATCAGTTCATTGCGCTGGAACGCCTTGCCCCGGGAGTCATCGATCGGCAGCCCGTGCGCGAACCCATGGCCACCGGACTCAAGGCCATTGACAGCATGATCCCCGTAGGCCGCGGCCAGCGCGAATTGATCATCGGCGACCGCCAGACGGGAAAAACGGCCGTCGGTCTCGACACCATCATCAACAGCAAGGGCAACGACCTCATCTGCATTTACAACGCGATCGGTCAGAAACGCTCGTCCATCGCACAGGTCGTAAAGATTCTGGAAGATGCCGGAGCGATGGAGTACACCATCGTTGTAGCCGCTTCGGCCTCAGAACCCGCGCCCATGCAGTACATCTCGCCGTATGCGGCAACTGCTCTTGGTGAATACTTCCGCGATACCAAGCGGCACGCGCTGGTGATTTATGACGATCTTTCGAAGCACGCGGCGTCCTATCGCGAGATCTCGCTCCTGCTGCGCCGTCCCCCCGGACGCGAGGCCTATCCGGGGGATGTTTTCTATCTTCACTCCCGCCTGCTGGAACGCTCGGCCAAGTTGAGCGACAAGAATGGCGGAGGATCGCTGACTGCCCTGCCCATCATTGAAACTCAAGCGGGAGACGTTTCCGCCTACATTCCGACTAACGTGATTTCGATTACCGACGGTCAGATTTATCTGGAGACAGATTTGTTCAATCAAGGCGTGCGTCCCGCGGTGAACGTCGGTCTGTCGGTAAGCCGCGTCGGTGGCAGCGCGCAAATCAAAGCCATGCGGCAAGTGGCGGGCACGCTGAAGCTGGAACTTGCGCAATATCGCGAGCTGGCCGCGTTCGCTTCGTTCGGCAGCGATCTCGACAAAGCCACGCAAGCCCAGCTCAATCGCGGCCAACGCCTGGTCGAACTGCTGAAACAGAATCAGTTTTCGCCGCTGCCGTTCTCCAAACAAATTTTGATCATCTTCGCGGGCACTGGAGGCTTCCTCGACGATCTTCCAGTGAACCAGGTTCGCGACTTCGAAAAAGAACTTTACAAGTACGTGGACGCGACTAACTCCGGCCTGCTACGCACTATCATGGAGAAAAAGATTCTCGACGATAGCTTGAAAGCCCAGTTGACCGAAGTGATCAAGCAAGCGAAGCAGCAATTCGTGAGTGAGAGGGAAGCGGTAGCGAAGTAGTACCCAGTACCGAGAACCAGCACCGTGAAGCGAGCGAAGGCGCATTAACTCGGTACCAGGTACTTGGTACTCGCAACTTAGACAATGCCCAATATTCTCGACATTCGGCGGCGCATCCGCAGCGTGGTGAACACGCGGCAGATCACCAAGGCCATGAAGGTTGTGTCTGCGGCGAAACTTCGGCGCGCCCAGGATCGCACCATGGCGGCGCGCCCTTATGCGCAGATGCTGACGAATGTCCTGAAATCTCTCGTAGCGCGAGCTGAGATCTACGATCCAGAAACCGGCGAACCGAAACATCCTTTGCTGGCGCAGCGGGAAGAAAAAAATATTCTGCTGATCGTCGTGACCGGCGACAAGGGACTGGCGGGCGCGTTCAGCGCCAACATCACCAAAGCTGCCAGCCGTTTCCTCGAGTCCAAAGCAGGTAAAAATATCGACATCGAAGCCATCGGCCGCAAAGGCCGTGATTTTTTGCGGAGGCGCTATCCGGCTGCGGCGGTTCAAACGCGCAGCTTGGCTGAGACTGAGGAATCGCTCGACGCTGAGCCTCAGTCCATGGAGCGCGCGGGAACCATACAGATTACCGGCGAGCACGTTGGCGTTCTCGGCAAACTCGAATTCTCGCAAGCCCGCGAATTGGCCGAGAGTGTGATCAAGCGTTACCAGCGAGAAGAGATCGATTCGGTTTACCTGGTATTCAACGAATTCAAGTCGGTGATTGCGCAGCGCCTCATCGTTGAGCAGATCCTTCCCATCGAGCAGGTTGGCGCGCAAGCAGTGCGCCTCGCCGAGGAGATGACCGAAGAAGAAAAGAAAAAGGCGAAGGACGCTGCAGTAAGCGCGGGAGTGGGCCTGCGTTCGAGCGATCAGGCTGGCGATGAGACAGCTCAGTTCGGCACTTCGCAAGTGGATTACATCTACGAGCAGCCGCCGGAAGAATTGTTCCGTGCTCTGTTGCCGAAATATGTTGCCATCCAGATTTTCCGCGCGCTGCTCGAATCGGTCGCTGCCGAGCACGCCGCGCGCATGACCGCGATGGATTCTGCCACCAGCAACGCCACCGACATGATCGATTCATTGACCCTGGTGATGAACCGCGCGCGCCAGGCAAAGATTACGAAGGAAATTATCGAGATCGTAAGCGGCGCCGCGGCGATGTAGTGCATGGAATGTAATTCGTAGAGACGTTGCTTGCAACGTCTCTCTGTGTGGAGGGAAGAAGAGACGTAACAAGTTACGTCTCTACGAGAAAGACATATGGCTGAGAATGTAGGACATGTAGTTCAAATTTCGGGACCAGCAGTCGACATCCAGTTTCCCGAAGGCAAGCTGCCTCCAATTTATCAGGCGGTGCGGGTGATCAGCGACGGCTTCACCGTCCCCAGCCCCATCAATGTGATTCTGGAAGTGCAACAGCATTTGGGCGAAGGACGCGTGCGCTGCATCGCGATGTCAGCCACCGACGGCATGGTGCGCGGTATGAAAGCCATCGATCAGGGCGGACCCATCTCCGTTCCGGTTGGCCGCGGCACGCTGGGCCGCGTGATGAACGTGATCGGCGAGCCCGTCGACCAACTCGGCCCCGTCGAATTTAAAGAGCGAATGCCGATTCATCGTCTTGCACCCGCGTTCGATGAGCAGGCCACGTCCGCGGAAATGTTTGAGACCGGCGTCAAGGTCGTCGATCTCATCCAGCCATTCCTGAAGGGCGGCAAGATCGGGTTGTTCGGCGGCGCTGGCGTCGGCAAGACCGTCGTCATCATGGAACTCATCAACAATGTCGCCAAGCAGCACGGCGGCTATTCCGTATTTGCTGGCGTAGGCGAGAGGACGCGCGAAGGCAACGATCTTTGGCTGGAGATGACGGAATCCGGCGTAATCAAGCCGGGCGATCCCGCGCACTCGAAGGCCGCGCTCATCTATGGCCAGATGACCGAGCCTCCCGGCGCGCGTTTGCGCGTAGCCCTGACCGGTCTTACGGTCGCGGAATATTTCCGCGACGTCGAAGGTGCGGACACTCTGCTGTTCATCGACAACATTTTCCGCTTCACCCAGGCGGGCTCGGAAGTCTCGGCGCTGCTGGGCCGCATGCCCAGCGCCGTAGGCTACCAACCGAACCTGGCGACGGAAATGGGCGAACTGCAGGAGCGCATCACTTCGACGAAGAAAGGTTCGGTCACATCGGTGCAGGCGATCTATGTTCCTGCTGATGACTTAACCGATCCGGCGCCAGCGACTACTTTCGCTCACCTTGACGCCACCACCGTACTTTCGCGCGCCTTGACTGAGATTGGAATTTATCCCGCAGTCGATCCGCTGGCCTCGACTTCGCGTATTCTCGACGCGCGCATCGTCGGCCAGGAACATTACGACGTGGCGCAACGTGTGAAGAAGACCCTGCAGACTTACAAAGATCTGCAGGACATCATCGCGATCCTCGGCATCGACGAACTCAGCGAAGATCAGAAGGTCACCGTGGCGCGTGCGCGAAAGATCCAGCGCTTCCTCTCGCAGCCGTTCCACGTGGCCGAGCAGTTCACTGGCGCTGCTGGACGTTACGTTAAGATTGCTGACACGGTCAAGGGATTCAAGGCGATTGTCGATGGCAAGTACGACGACATTCCCGAGCAGGCATTTTATATGAAGGGCCCGATCGAAGAAGTATTAGAAGCCGCGGAGAAGATGAAGACCGCAGCTTAGGAACAGTCGTTAGTCGGCGCACACTAGATGCCAGATACTTTCCAACTCGAGATCGTCACGCCGGAAAAGAAGGTGGTCGATACCGCGGCCACCGAAGCTCAGATCCCCGGTAAGAACGGCTATCTTGGCGTTCTACCCGGGCACGCGCCACTCATCACTGAACTCTCGGTCGGCGAAGTCACTTTCCACGCCGGCGCCAACAACGAGGAGCAGCGCCTCGCCGTAGCCTGGGGATTCGCTGAAGTGCTGCCCGATAAAGTCACAATTCTGGCCGAGACCGCCGAGCACCCGTCGGAGATTGACGTCGAACGCGCTCGAAAAGCCAAGGAGCGCGCCGAGCAGCGCCTCGCGAGCGGCGACACCAACGTCGACGTCGAACGCTCGCTGGACGCATTGCACAAGGCCGAAACGCGCCTGGAAGTAGCAGAGGGCAAGAACCACTCATAGCTATTGTATTGAGTGATCTGCGGGTTTCGGCGAATTCGCTAAGCGCACTTCACGGCACGTTCACCCTATCCCGATTCTCTGTCGGCACATAATTCACCGCCGCTGTGCGCTCCAACTTATCCCATGCAAATCTGCGCCCTTCGAGAGCCCGCTTCAGCGTCTTGAACAAGACCACCGAAAATAACTGCCGGTAAGCGAAGCGCTGCAGCCACACCTGACTAAGCAGCCACGGATCTTCTTTGTCGTCGGGGCGCCGCCGCTCCAGCGCGAACGCCAAAGCTGACGCCAGGAAGTCAATCACCAGGAATGCGAAGAAGAACGCCACTAGCTTGTGAAAGCTCGCGGGATCAGTTGAATCCGGATGGAAATGTTTTTGGATGAAGTACCAGAGCGCGCCGAAAGCGAACATGATGTCGATGAGCGGCGACACCAGCGGCAGCAGAATCTGGAAGATCACAATATTTGGCAGCGCCACAAACCCCAAAGCTCCTTTGCGCGCGAACACTCCACTATGTTTGTAGACGGCCTGCAGAATGCCGAACGACCAGCGAAATCGCTGGCGCATCAGCCCGTTCGCGTTGGTCGGAGCCTCGGTGTAGGCCAAAGCCATGTCTTCGTATTCCACGCGATAACCGCGGCGCAACAGAGCCATGGTGAGGTCGGCGTCTTCCGCCACCGTGTCGAGTTGATAACCGCCCGCCTCGCGCACGGCGGAAACGCGCCACGCTCCAATCGCTCCCGGCACCACGCTGACTGCGCCCAGAACATCCAGAGCACGGCGCTCGAAGTTCTGGCTGGTGATGTATTCCAGCGCTTGCCACCGCGTCCACAGATTAACGCGGTTCCCCACTTTGGCATTGCCTGCGATTGCGCCGACTTTCGGATTGATGAAATGCGGCACCAATCGCGCGATGGCGTCATTCGCAATAATCGTGTCGGCATCGATGCCCACAAAAAGCTCCGCGTCTTGTATGTGCTCAATGCCGTAGTTAAGAGCTGCTGCCTTACCCGCGTTGAGCTTGGTAAGGATTAGTACTCTCCCCGCCGCCTCTTCCGCCCGGAATACGGTACGCGCGACTTCAAGCGTGCGGTCCTTGGAGCCATCATCGATCACAATCACACGCAGATTGGGATAGCTGGAGTTGAGCGCGGCTCGCATCGTCCGTTCAATGACCTTCTCTTCGTTGTACGCCGGGATAAGAACTGCAACTTTCGGCTTGTACGAAGCGACTTCAGCAGGCTTTCCAAAAATCTTTTCCTGTACGCGGTCGTAGACGGCGGCCGCTCCAATAAACAGCAGCCGTCCGGTCATAAGCAGATCGCCGACAAAGAAGATCCATGTAATGCTCATCACCGCTGCGTCGAAAAGCCAGAAGCTAAGGCGGTCCAGGCGCGCGGCCCAGCGCTGGCTGGTTGGCAGCGGGGACATCACGTCGGCTCGCGTCTTCCCCAGCAATTCGTAAACTGGCGCGACCTCATATCCTCGCGCCCGAATGCCATCGATGATCATGGGTAGAGCCCGCACGGTTTCCGCGCGATTGCCGCCTCCGTCGTGCAGAAGCACGATGTTGCCGCAGCGCGGATCGTTTGCTCCGCAAGGCGGCAAATGAGCCAGAACATAGCTTGAAATCTGTTCGGCAGAGTGCCGCGGGTTACTGCTCCAGTCGTTGGGATCGATTCGGTTCCCCACCGTGGTGTAGCCCATGTCCTGCGACTGTTCGAGCGGACGCACCTGGTCGGCGGTGTCAGGTTCTTCGTCAATCGCGTAAGGCGGACGCATCAGCGTAGCCCTAACCCCCACCAGACTGGCGAAAAGCCGCTCCGTCAGATTCAACTCGACCCTCATGTGCCTATTGGAAATATTGCTAACGTCAGGATGCAGGAAAGTGTGGTTGCCGATGGTGTGGCCTTCGCTGTAGATGCGCTTCGCCAGGCCTGAGAACTTGTCAGTCTGTATGCCGATAAGAAAAAAAGTGGCCGTGGCGTGTTCTTGCTTGAGCACGTCCAGAATCTTCGGCGTCCAGTCAGGATCAGGTCCATCATCGAAGGTTAGCGCCACCTTGTTCGGACTATAGCCATAACGTCCCACTCGATAAGGTTCCGGCATCGACTGAAAATTCTCATCCGTAATCAGCTTCGTCTTCGGATCGATCGTCAGGTCGCGCGTGCCGGGGCTCGGGCGGTCTTCAATGCGAAGAATCTCGCCCTGACCCTCCATGTCCACATCCTGGCCGGGAGGCACGCTCCGCAGTTTATCGGCGGCGCCGACGTCGCCGGGCATGTCCCAAACCCGCCAAATCGAGCGGTCCTCGCCCCCCAATTTCCACAACGCAAAAGTCTGGATACCCAGCGTTTGCGCCGCTCGCATGTGATTCAACGCCGTAACCGCATCGAGAAACCAAACGTCATGGCGCAAGCTCTTCTCATCGAGATAACTGAAGTGGGGATTCAGCGCATCATCGTCGTATGTGACATCTTCGTCGGAATCGCGCGCCGCTAACCATGCTTCCTGCACTGAGACGCTGTGATCTTTTTCATCGGGAGGCAGCTTGCCCTTCTTTGGCTTTAGCACCCAGTCGTAGCCGTAGTTGGCGATCGCGCAAATGAGTTTTTCTCGCGGAATGACGTTCACTGCGAACTTGAGATTCTCGACGAACCAATCCTGCGATGCGACCGGGCCTGACGGCGCGTCGGGATAATGTTCGTCGTAGTTCATGACCACTACGCCGTCCGCGGGTGCGGCGACTGCGGGGTAGTCGAATTCTTCATTGTGCGCGGGTACGCTGACGTATAGCTTCATGCCGCGCGCGTGGAGATCAGTCGAAAGTTCATTCAGCAGCGCAAGATAACCCGGCTGCCCTATTTTCGGGAACGCTTCAAAATCCACCATCAGGCCGCGAAAACGGTCTGAGGAAAGATACATCTCCACCTGCTTACGAAAAAGTGCGCGAGCCGAAGGATTGTTCAGAAAGTCGGTGATGCCTTCCGCCCATTCGGTCCCGTCAAAGTTGTTCACCATGGGGAAGACTTCCATGGAGTTGTCTTCCGCCCTGAGCAATGGCATCACGCGATCGTCGACCGAGCGCACGTGATCGTTCTGCACCACATCGAAAAACTTATTGGTCTGATCGTCCACCGCCTGCAGACGGCCGTCGGGAGTGAGCACGTGCAGCCAGTCGGGATAAAGCAAATCGATCTGGCGGGAAAAATCACGAAGAGAAGAAAAGCTGGCGGCGTCCCAGGGAACATAAAACGCCGCGCGAATGCCTTCTTCCTGATTCAGTTTCACTTCGGAAGCGGCCAGCTTGGACTTGCGATGGGAACGGCTGGCCAACTTTTTCAGGCGGTCGCGCGCCTTCTCTTTCTCATTTTCCTTCAGTGCTTTGAAAGCACGCTTCTGCGGCGAGAATAGAAGTTCGGGCAGATGCTCATCCCGCAGGGTGGTGTACACAAAGAAAATGATCAGCGCCGATAGCGCCGCGACCACCGCGTCCACCAGACGGCGCAGGCGTTTCCAGCGAGCACGTTGCGGATCGTAAAAAACGGGTTCGGCCATGCAAAGTTAATCGTTCATCGTATGCCGCTCGCGGCATACGGTCAATTCCCTATGGACCGCTCAAAACACAGGTAAGAACAGGGTAGAGGCGGTAATCCTATGTTATAAGATGCACTTTCTCAGACCTAAAGTCACTCTGACCGCGTATATTCTCACCGTGCTCGCACTTCTGCGGAAGGATGCTCGGTTCTTTCTGGCGGCAGCCCTGTCGGCTCTGGCCCTTCGACTCGTCTTCGTGTTTCACTTTCCCGCCGTGGTGGACGATTCGCGGCTCTATGCCGATATCGCCGAAAACTGGCTGCAGCACGGCGTCTACGGCATCACCAATTCCGGTGAGGTCGTGCCTACCCTTTCGCGCCTTCCCGGATACCCCGCGCTCCTCGCGGCTGTTTTCGCCATCTTCGGCTGGAGTAATTTCCGTGCCGTTCTGCTGATCCAGGTTTTGTTCGATCTGGGCACCTGCTTCCTCGTTGCCGATCTTGCCCGCCGGATGATTTCCGATCGCGCAGCAAAGTACGCGTTCCTGCTCGCCGCTCTGTGCCCGTTCCTTGCCAACTATTCGGCCGCCGCCCTCACCGAAACGCTGGAAATCTTTTTCACCGCATTGGCCCTTGATCTAGCGGTTTGCGCTCTGGCTGGTCTTCGTGACCACTCAAGTTCCATGCAGACGTCAGCCACATGGCTCGGCTGCGGGCTTTCCGTGGGCGCCTGCATTCTGTTGCGGCCGGATGGCGGCATTTTATTCGCCGCCATTGGCATGTACTTATTTTTACTTCTGTTTCGCCGCACTTTCGATCGCCGCAGTCCGACCGAGCTCCCAGCTGAATCTCGCTCCAGCCTGCGGATACTTCCAATTCTGTCCGCCGCAATACTGCTCACCATCGGTGCTTTCGGACCTCTCGTGCCGTGGACCTTGCGTAACCTGCACACCTTGCACCGCTTTCAGCCGCTCGCACCACGCTATGCCAACGACTCCGATGAACTGGTTATGGCGGGATTCAATCGCTGGACCAAGACCTGGATCGCGGACTACACCTCAGTCCAGGAAATCTATTGGAAGGTTCCGGGAGACGCAATCGACGTCACCCGCCTGCCGGACCGCGCCTTCGATTCCTCTCAACAGCGCGAGGATACGCAGCAGCTCTGCACCGACTACAACCAGGATCACGACCTGACTCCGGAACTCGATGCCCGCTTTGCAGCCTTGGCCGCGGCACGCATCCATTCCGCTCCCTTGCGCTATTACCTCTGGCTTCCCGCTCTGCGTATTGCCGACATCTGGTTGCGTCCGCGAACCGAACTGCTGCCCTCCGATCCGCGCTGGTGGGAGTTCAACGACGATCCCTTCTGGCTCACGGTGAGCATCTTTTTCGGTCTGATCAACCTGGCCTACATCGCGATGGCCGCCGCCGGCCTGCTCCGGTCGCGCGATTTATTCGGCGTCGCACTATTCGTTTTATTTCTAGCGATGCGTTCGCTATTCCTCGCCACCCTGGAAAATCCAGAACCGCGCTACACACTCGAATGCTATCCCGTGATTGTTATTGCGGCCGCCGCATTTCTCATCAATAAAACGCATCACTACAAGCAAAAAAACGCATGAAGCATCTCCGGTGTCTGGAATCCCGTATGTGAAAAGACAGATTTCCGAGCTTGTAAAAACCGTAATGCCATGAAGATTAAGCTTGAACTTTGTGGCCCCGTAGTTGCACAATAGCGCCCCATCAGGTCCCCCAGGGTCTCGACCTGCTTCTATTCCTGGGAAACACAATCCGAAATGTGACGCCCATTGTGGCGCGAAGGGGGTTCTCTATGCGTTCTGGCGCGCGTGTAGTTGCTCTGCTGATTACATTCTTCCTTGCCGTCACTTCCCTGGTCTGGACCCAGAGCGGCACTACTTCGCTTCGCGGAGCCGTATCCGACGCCAAAGGCGCTCTGCTGCCGGGCGCGACGGTGATGATTACCGATCCGCAGAACGGGTTCTCGCGCACCACTACGACCGATGGCCGCGGCGAGTATGAACTCCTGCAATTGCCGCCCTCAACTTACACCGTCACCGTGAACGGGAAAGGCTTTGCCACCACGAAGCAGGAGGGGGTACAACTCCTGGTGGGTGTTCCCTCCACTTCGAATTTCACCTTGCAGGTGCAGGGGCAAACCGTGACCGTGGAAGTGACCGGCGAAGGCGCTCACGTGAATACGACCGACGCTACCATGGGCAACGCCTTCGAAAGCAAGCAGATTGAAGAACTGCCCTTCGAGGGCCGCAATCCCGTGGAGATGCTGAGCCTGCAGGCAGGCGTTACCTACACCAGCCCAACCAGCGGCACTGCCGTCGACAATATGACCGATACTCGGAGCGGCGCGGTCAACGGCGGGCGCAGCGATCAGGCCAACATCACGCTCGATGGCGTGGACAATAACGACCAGGAAAATGGCTTCGCCTTTCAGGGCGCGGTGCGTTCCACTCTCGATTCGATCGAAGAGTTCCGCGTGACCACCACCAACTCCAACGCCGATGCCGGACGGTCCTCCGGTGCGCAAGTTCAATTGGTCACCAAAAGTGGAACCAACAAGTGGCATGGTAGCGCCTACGAACTCAACCGCTCGAATATTGGGGAAGCGAACGATTGGTTCAACGAGAATTCTCAGGTTAATTCCGGCTTGAAGAACGTTCCGCCATTCTTGCGCCGCAACACCTTCGGCGTTTCCCTCGGTGGGCCTATTAAGAAAGACAGGCTATTCTTTTTCGCCAACTGGGAAAAGCAGATTCAGCACGAGAGCACCCAAACCACCCGCATCGTGCCCAGCCTGAATCTGCGCAACGGGTCCGCTTCCTATTGGTGCCTTACGACAGACCCGAACTGCGTCGCGACGAACAAGGGGACCGGTGGGGCCAACATTACAATCGGTCCCGCCGCGGGGGTTCCGGCGGGTGACCTCTTGGTAACCATGACACCGGGAACCTTAACTTTGCTCGATCCCAACTGCAGCGGCAACGGCACTTGCCCGCAAGGTGCGGGTCCCGACCCGACTACCGAGTCGATCCTGCAAGGCTACCCCGCACCGAATGAACCATTCGCATCGGACTCAGCGACTGGTCTTGCCTCGGATGGCTACAACTACCAGGGCTATGCGTTCGCGGCTCCAACCCCCTTGACCTACAACACCTATATCGCCAAGCTGGATTACAACATCACCCAAAACGGTAACCACCGGATATTCGTGCGCGGAATCATGAATGGGGACAGGCTCAACCAGTCTCCCGAGTTCCCTGGGATGCCCGCAAATATTTCGCAGGTCACGGTCGCCAAGAGCCTTGCTGTGGGCTATACCGCCGTGTTGACCAACAACCTGATCAACAATTTCCACTACGGTTTAACCCGTCAGGCCGTCGATCAGGCCGGGGCGGGAAACACCTCATATGTCATTCTCCGGGGCTTGGACAATCCCGGCGGCCAGGGCAACAATTCCTATGACGTTGCCGTTCCGGTCCACAATTTCGTCGATGACGTTTCCTGGATCAAAGGCAAGCACACGTTCGGCTTCGGCGGGAATCTGCGCTTGCTAGGCAATATCAAGTCTTCTTATCTGAGTTCCTTTTCCGATGCCTTCATGAACGCATCCTGGCTGAACGTCTCTGGCATTGCCAACAAAGGCACCAGCCTCGATCCCGGCGCTTCGCAATTCAGTGGATACAGTCTGCCCGGTGTTGACCCCGGTTTCAACAATTCCTGGGACTATCCGGTGACGGTGCTCGCCGGCCTCATCACCGAAGTGGACCAGCGCTACAACTTCACCACCACCGGACAAACGCTGCCCGATGGCGCGGCCAACAACCGGCACTTTGTGAATCGTGAGTTTGAGACCTATGTTCAGGATTCCTGGCGGGCAAAACCGAACCTGACCATCACCTTTGGTCTGCGCTGGACTCTTTTGCAGCCTCCCTATGAGAAGAACGGAGTTCAGGTCGCGCCCACCATCAGCCTGAACAACTGGTACAACCAGCGCGCCGCCACCATGGTGAATGGCCAGCCATTCAACGACCCCATCACATTCGCGCCTAACGGCAACGCTAACGGCAAACCTTCCTACTGGGGCTGGGACTTCAAAGACTTCGCTCCCCGGTTTGCCATTGCGTTCTCTCCGGGCCGGCAAGACGGCTGGTTTGGACGGTTGCTGGGCGGCCCGGGTAAAACCTCCATCCGCCTCGGGGCGGGGATGTACTACGACCATTTTGGCCAGGGCGTGGTGAACACGTTTGATCGGGATGGCTCCTTCGGACTTTCAACGCTTCTGACCAACACCGGAGGCGTCCAGACCGTAGACGACACACCCCGTATGGGAACGGTGAACCCGCTCTATACCTTGCCGCCGTCTCTGGTCACTCCATCGCCCGGAGCCGCGTTCCCTGTCACCTTTCCGCTTACCAACTTCGCAGTCCAGTGGGGTTTGGACGACAAGCTCAAGACTCCATACTCCTATGCGTTCAATCTTTCGTTCGAGCGCGAACTGGGGCACAACTTCACCCTTGAGGCCGCCTATGTCGGCCGCCTCGGCCACCGCCTGTTGCAGCAGGAAGACTTGGCTCAGCCGCGGGACATCGTCGACCCGGCTTCGCACACGGACTACTACTCGGCCGCACGGCAGCTCGATAATGCGGTGTTGGCGGGAACGCCGGAAGCTAACGTTGCTCCAATTCCGTATTGGGAAAACCTCTTCGGCGCTACATCCGCCGGGCCGAATGGCATCGCTTTTTGCGCGAACCCGAACGGCAACAGTCCGGCCAATCCCACCGCGACGCAGAACATGTTTGATTTGATGTCCTGCGGTTTCGTGCACAACGAAACCACCTTCCAACAAATCATAGACGGTGTGGGTGGGCTTCCGTGCTTCCCGGGCTGCATAACCTTGGGCGGCGTAACCCAGACCACGCCGCAATATTTCGCTTCTCAATTTGCTTCCTTGTACGCGTGGCGCTCCATGGGCAACAGCTACTACCATGCGGGCCAGCTCATCTTGCGGCATACCATGTCCCACGGGGTGCAGTTCGATGTGAACTACACCTATTCCCATTCGATCGACATGGGATCGGACGCGGAACGCATCGGCGATCTGGGTGGTCTCGGTGACCAGATCTATAACGCGTGGTCCCCTGCATTGCAACGCGCCACTTCCACCTTCGATACCACCCATCAGCTCAATTCCGACTGGGTATTCGAACTTCCTTATGGCAAGGGCAGGCCCTTTGGGTCGGGTGGAGGCCGGATTGCCAATACGATTTTCGGAGGTTGGGATCTGAGTGGTGTTCTCCGCTTGACCAGCGGCTTTCCGGTGAGTGTCGGTAATGGCGCTGCCTGGGCCACCAACTGGGACCTGAGCGGCTATGCCACCCAAATCGGTCCAACTCCTGCAACTGGATTAACGATGGTGAACGGTGAACCCAATATGTTCAAGGACTACACCACGGCGGTCAATTCCTATCGCCAGGATTTTGCCGGCGAGGTCGGGGGCCGCAACACCCTTCGCGGGTCGGGATACTTCGATACCGACATGGGCTTGCACAAGACGTTCGACATCACCGAGCGCCAGAAACTGCAGTTCCGTTGGGAGGTTTATAACGTTTTCAATACCGTTCGCTTCGATGTGCAGTCGGCAAATATCACTCCCGATGTATCGAGCGCCTTCGGATTCCTTAGTAGGACTTTGACGTTATACCGCAGAATGGAGTTCGGTGTGCACTATTCGTTCTAGTGCCTCTCAACTACTCGCGGGGGCGGCACTCGCCGCCCCTTTTTCTTTTGGAAAGTGTCCTTGCTTCCAAATGTGACTCTAGTGGTCCGTGCTGTTTGTGCTGGAGCGAACGCGGAATAGAATTCCCTACGCCAGCGGCGAATCGCTCATGCGAAACCGTGTCCGCACGTGTTCGGAAATGAGTTTTATCGCCGAGCGGTTGGCGATGGGATCGCTCTGCGCCAGATACTTCATGGCTTCCACTAGCACGCGTTGTCCATCGACATAGCGAGGGTCGGAGGTGCGCACGCGGCGTTTGGTGCCGAAATTAGGGGCGACGGGAATAGTGAAAACTTTGGCCATTATGAGCTCGTTATGAATCTCTAGGGCAGTATAGCGCCCACTGTTCCGTTTTTAGTACACCTTCTTCTGCTTTAGATTCAATCGCTTAGCCACGAGGTGAGACAAACTGCGTCTTCTTCGTGGTTTTCAACTGAAACACGTCACTCCCTATCTTTCCCATTCGCACCCCGGAATACTTCGCCAGGCGGTAATCCCCCTGGGTTTGCATAAACTTTTGCTGTACTGAGATGCCGCGAGCGAGGTCGACCCACAAAAATATTTTCGTAAAGGTATTGCGGATCTTCTCGCTCTTCGGAATCAATTGCAACTTTGCGGTCGCAACATTGTCGACTGTCTCCTCGCCTTCGTAGGTGACGTCGAAGGTCTTTTTCAGATCCTCTCCGCTGCCGCCGAAGCCCAGCACCAGATAGCTCTCCAGTTCGTTGCGATTGCCGCCCGCCGGATACACCAGCACCTGATCGATCTTCGGCTGGTAAACCTGCAACTTGCCATCCTTATAGAGCACACTCTTCCGGTCAGGTTCCTTGATGTCGGCCATCATATCGATGTCTTTTCCCGCCCGGCGATAGTAAACCGTCCCCTTCTGCGTGTCGGTTTCATCCACCACCTTCTGATATTGATCCCACACGAAATCGGCTTGTGCAGCATGGAAGGTGGCAGCGGTGGCGTCCATTCTCTTGAGGACGCTGTCGAGCGCCTTGTCCTGCGCGGCCGCCAGCACGCTTAGAGAAAATAATAACAAGGGGACGGCGATCGCCATGCTCGATCTCACTCCTGCTTGCCGCAGGGCATTTGTTTTCACGCAGCTTGGCCTCACCGCTCTCGTCTCACTGTTTTCGTTTCACTATTTTCGTTTCACCCAGACCCGGTATCCCTGCACTTTACCCTTTTGATCGGAGACGCTTTCATACTTCACGATTGCGACTTCGCCCGAGATCGGCTCAATGATGCGCAGCAATTGATCACGGACCGCTGTCTCATCCCCCGGCGGAAGCGCGGAACCAAGCGCGGAGCCATCGATCTGGTAAACCAATCCGCCCGCTCCGTCGGAAGTCACGAGGACGCCCGTAGGATGCAGATTCAGCGGTCTGGGTTTGTCGTTGAAGTTAATGACCCGTGGCGAGAAGAAGACAAAGATCAGAATCAGTGTGACCATGATGTCGTAATGCAGCGTGCCACGCTCGTGCTGCCACAGAATGTAGCTCCGAATTGTCCGCCACGCGCCATTCATCGGGAGGGAAGGCGCAGGCGCGGCGGTTGTGCTGATGTCCACACTTTGCAAGTCTAGTGACCCCACCCTTTCTTGGCAATGGAATACCAAGCCGTTAGCTCTTAGCCTTTGGCTCTTAGCTCTTAGCCTTGAGCTAAAACAAAAAGCTAAAAGCTAAAAGCTCTTTGCCGTAATCCGCTCCGCGCCGATGTAGCACCGCAGCGCTTCGGGAATCACAACGCTCCCGTCCGTCTGCTGATAGTTCTCCAGAATCGCCACCCAAGTCCGGCCCACGGCCAAGCCGCTTCCGTTCAGCGTGTGCACGAACTCCGTCTTGTTCTTGCCTTCCGGCCTGTAACGGATGTTTGCCCGCCGCGCCTGGTACGACTCGAAATTCGAGCACGACGAAATCTCGCGAAACAACTGCTGCCCCGGCAGCCACACTTCAATGTCATACGTCTTCGCCGACGATGGCCCCATGTCCCCGGTACACAACGCAACCGTGCGATAGTGCAGGCCGAGTTTCTGCAGGACGGTCTCCGCATTCCGCGTCAGCTTTTCGTGCTCCTCATACGAATTCTCCGGCCGCGCAAATTTCACCAGCTCCACCTTCTGAAACTGATGCTGCCGGATAATGCCGCGCACATCTTTTCCGTACGAGCCCGCTTCACTGCGAAAGCACGGCGTGTATGCGGTGAGTGAGATCGGCAGTCGCGCAGCATCGAGGATTTCGTCGCGGTAGAGATTTGTGACCGGTACCTCAGCGGTGGGAATCAGCCAGAGATCTTTCTCTCCATCCGGCACGCGAAAAAGATCAGCCGCGAACTTGGGCAATTGCCCCGTCCCGTACATTGACTCGGAATTCACCAGGTACGGAGGCAGCACCTCCGTATATCCATGCTCCCGCGTGTGCAGGTCGAGCATGAAGTTCGCCAGCGCACGTTCCAGCTTCGCACCCAAATCCCAGTAAACCGCAAAGCGCGCGCCGGTGAGCTTCACCGCGCGTTCCAAATCCAGCACGCCGAGTTCCGCCCCCAAATCCCAATGCGGCTTAGGAGTGAAATCAAATTTCGGCGGTGCGCCCCAGCGCCGCACTTCCACATTCTCTTCCGCGCTGTGCCCAACCGGCACGCTCTCATGCGGCATGTTGGGGATGCCGGAAAGAATTTCTTGCAGCCGCGCATCAAGATCAGCTGCCACCTTCTCCCGCGCCTGAATCTGCTCGCGCAAATCTTTCGTCTCGGCAATCGCGGCGCCGGCATCCTGCCCGCTTTTCTTCAGCTTCGAAATATCCTCGGAGGCCTTGTTGCGCTGGGCCTTCATGGTTTCGGCTTCAGTGATCGCGTGCCGCCTCCGCCTGTCCACATCGTGGAAATCCTTGAGCACCGCAGCCGGATCCGCACCGCGCTGCCGAAGCATCTCTTCCACCCGGGGCAAATTGTCACGAACAAAATTCAGATCAAGCATAGGAACCAACTACTTTATCGGAAACCATGTAGGGAATGCACGCGTGCCCGGAGGCTCCTGTAGGGTCAGTCGCTCTCGCCTGTCCGTCGAGCAAAGCTCGACGACCTCTACTCAACTGACGCCCCGACCGCTTTCGCGCCTGCCGCTCCTCTGTGTACACTACCTTCGCCATGAGTTTCCCTCCTCGCTCCATTGCTCCGCGCGCATTCCTTGCGGTTATCCTGGCCGCCTCCCTGATTCTTCCTACGATCGCTCCCGCCTCCGCCTACAACGCCCATCCCAAGCTCGTAGTAGTAATCATCATCGACCAATTCCGCGCCGACTATCTCGAGCGCTACCGCGACCAGTTTCCCGAGGGCGGATTCCGCCTCTTCCTCGATCATGGCGCCAACTTCACCGACTGCAACTATGACTACGCCAATACGCGCACCGCTCCCGGACACGCCACGCTCTTCACGGGCGCTTATAGCAACGGCCACGGCATCGCCGCCAACGAATGGTGGGATCCGAAGAAAAAGAAAATGGTCACTTCAGTGGAAGACGACGCCACCAAACTCGTCGGCCTCCCAACTGATCAAAAGGTGCTGGTCGAAACGCCGGCGCCCGTCACGGTTTATAGCGATAAAACTAACGATAAAGGCGGCGCATCCCCCCATAATCTTCTCGCCGACACTCTCGGCGACGAACTCAAACTTGCTACCCGGGGAAAATCCAGAGTCTTCGCAGTTTCGCTAAAAGACCGTGCTGCCATTCTTCCCGGCGGCTTCGCAGCCGACGCCACATACTGGATCGATCCCAAAACCGGTGCGTGGATTACTTCCACGTACTATCGCCCCGACCTGCCCAGGTGGGCACACGATTTCAACGCCGGCAATCGCGCAGCAAAGTATTGGGACCACGACTGGAAAAATGACAACGGAGACGTCCTTCGCTCAACCGCGCACCGCAAGGGAAGAGACGGCTCCGAAGCCGGCTTCTACGAAGTGATTGGTTCGACTCCCTTCGCCAACGAATACGAACTCGAATTTGCCAAAGAGTTGGTCCTGTACGAAAATCTCGGCACCGGACCGGCCACCGACCTGCTCGTGGTCAGCCTTTCTCCAAACGACATTCTCGGCCATCAGGTCGGTCCCGATTCGTCTGAGATGGCCGCCATGGCGCTCGCGCTCGATCGCGAACTCGCCGAATTCTTCGGCTTTCTAGGTCATCAAGTCGGACTCGCCAACACCTGGATTGCGCTCTCCGCCGACCATGGTGTTTCCGCTTTGCCCGACGCCGCGAAGAAACTCCGCATTCCCGCCGCCAATCTCGACGCCAAAAAACTCGAGGCACAAATCAACGCCGCCCTGACTGCGAAGTTTTCGCCGGGCCATGCCGCCTCCTACATTAAGCTCGACTACCCGCTTGCATGGCTCGATGAAGACGCTTTTGCCGCCGCGCGCGTAAAAGAACACGACGCAGAAACCGCTGTGGGTGAGGCCATGAAGCACGCTGGCCTGCGCGATTACTTCACCAAGTCACAACTCGCCGAAGGCGAAGTTCCCGACACCGCTCTCGGGAAAAAGTTTTTGCATAGCTACTCACCGGAAGGCAGTTGGTATGTGATGGGCGTTCCTGATCCCTATACGGTTGGCCCGACGAAAGGTACCGACCACGCATCGCCCTACACCTACGATACGCATGTGCCTCTCGCCTTCTTTGGATTGCCGTTTCGCGCGGGAACGTATCGCACGCACGCGGAGCCGGTGGATCTTGCGGCTACATTAGCGTCACTGCTTGGCATCAACGCTCCCACCCACTCCGTGGGCCGCGTGTTGACCGAGGCCCTTGCCCCCGCGACTCATGCTGAGAGTAGCGAAGTTCGCGAACCCGCGCCGCCGGTGCGTTAGCTTTATTCCTCCAGGATGCGAACTCTAAATTCCTACTAGAAAACCAGCTTCAGGCCTAGCTGAACCTGGCGCGGAGGATAGGCTGCATTGGGTTTCAGGAAGTTTTGCGGAAGTTGATAGTAGCCGGGATAAGGAGCCAACCCGGCGACGGCCGGCGATTGCACGAAGGTTGTGGCGTTGACGGTGAGGCCGTTGGTGGTGATGGCGACGCGCTGGTTGTCTCGGTTGAACAGGTTGAAAGAGTCGGCGGTGAAATCCAGGCGATAGCTGTGGGCGAAGTGGATTTTGCGCGTGAGCCGGAGATCCGTAGAGGCATAGTCGGGGCCGGTGAATCCGTTGCGGCTGTAGCCGGGCAGGCGGTCGTTAAGTTCGTTGCCGTCCTGGTTCGGGTCGCCGGCCACGGTCGCGTTGACCGGCCGCCCGCTGCCGATGTTGAGCACGCTCGAGATTTTCCACTCGTTGAAGACATGCCCGAGAAATTCGTGTCCCCGGTGGAAGAGTCTGGGCTCAGCCGAGAACGCGGCCACCAGACGGTTGCGCTGATCGGTGACGCTGGGGCCACGTTCGCCGGTGGGGTTATAGGAATTCTGCACGGTAGCCGGGGACCCTGCGACGAGGGCATCCTGCCCGTCGTCAATCGCGTGCGCGTAGGTGTAAGCCAGGCGCAGATAGGTTCCGCGGGTCATGCGCCGGTTGATCGAAAGCGTTGCGCCGTTATAAACACTGGAGGCGGCGCTCTGGAATACGTCGATCGCTCCGAGTTGCGCGATTGGGCGTCCCAGGGGATTGATGCAGGGCGGGAACGGGCAGGTCAGCGATTGCGTGAATTGCCAGGTAGCGAAGGAATCGACGGTGTAGTATCCGCCGGTGAAGATAGAGCCGGTCGAATCAAAAATCGGATACGTGAGTGCGACTGGCGGCGGAAGGTTCACGTCGAGGGCTCGGATCAAATGTTCGCCGTGGACGTACAAATAGGAAACCGCAACGGTGGTATGGCTGGCAACTTCGCGCTCCAGAGTCACACTCGTTTGCTGCACCCGCGGAGTGACAAAGTTGGCAGCGAAGGCGGAGACGTTGTTGCTGACTCCCTCAGTGAATCCGGAGGGAAGTGAGCACGAAGCGGACATGACGGGGCAGGCGACCAGAGGGTTGGGATAGGTGGGGAAAACCTGGTGGTCGTAGTAGTTGGAGTTGTTAAGAAAGAGACTCGCGTTGGTAATCCCATTTTCAGTGGCGATGGCTGAGTTATAGATCTGAGGAATGCGGACGTAGAACAATCCATAGCCGGCACGGATCACGAAGGGATGATCACGGCCGATGGAGTAGGCCAGTCCGCCGCGCGGGCCGAAGTTGTAGGGCTTGAATGGAACTTTGCCCGAGGGCGGGAACAGCGGATTGGAGAGCAATCCGGCGGTGGCGAAGGTTTGCAGGTCCCAGCGCACCCCGAGGTTGACGGCGAGATGGTTCGTGACCCGGATCGTGTCCTGGGCGAAGGCGGCGTAGTCGTTGGAATTCGGACGTGACGCGGCCTGGCCAAAATTCTGCAGATAGTAGTGCGGGACCTCGTGGGCATAAGCCCGGAGTGGGCTGAGAGGTAGCCCGGCTTCCATCGGTTCGTAGGTGAAGGGATTGACCTTGATCGGATAGAAGAGATATTCCCCGCTCTGCTGGCTGGGAAAAAAATCATAAATCCAGGTAAGAAGCGAGTCGCCGCCGAACTTGAAGGCGTGGCGGGAAGTATCGAAGCTGAGAGTTTCGGCAAGTTGGGCACGGTGCTCACGTGTAGCGCGGGGGAGCAGGTCGGAGCGCCCGATGGCATCGATAATGGTTGGGATATTGGTGAGAGTTCCTGTGCTATTGGTGTACGACTGCTGCAGATCGCGCGAGAACTGAAGCCGCAGGTGGCTGATGAGGCGCGGGGTGAGGCTCGACGTCAGAGAAACCGAAGCGGTCTCGGTGGCAACCGTCTCCTCGCCATTATTAGAGATGGAGTCGTAGCTAAGCGGGCTGCCTGGATCCAGGAACACGTTGTTCGATCCCCAGTAGCGGGATGTATTCACGCGCAGGCTCAGTTGATTGCGCGGGGAGAGATTGATGTCGAGCTTGGCATAAATTGAGTTGCCCATCTGACCGGCGGGAAATTCTCCAGCCAGCGCGGTGAGTTGATTGGCGGCGGCAAAAACGAGTGCCTGGTCGCTGGCTTCGTAGTCGCCGGGAGTGTAGGGTCCGGTGCCGGCCTGGGGAATGACTTGCGAGCTTCCGTTTAAGAATTCGACCACGTCGGGAACATGGAAGTAGTGCTGATCAAATCCCGCAAAGAAGAAGATTTTATTTTTCTTGATCGGACCGCCAATGGTGCCGCCCGCTTGCTGCTGGCGATCGTGAGGCCGGAAAGCGAGGAAGGCGTCAGCAGCGCCGAAGGAACTGTCGCGAAAAAAGTAGAAGCCGGTCCCGTGCCAGTGATTAGAGCCGGATTTGGTGACCACATTGACCACCGCTCCGCCAGATCGTCCGAGCTCAGCGCCGTAGGAATTGGAAGAAACGCGAAACTCCTGCACCACCTCGGTGGATAATTCGTAAGGAGCGCGGTAGCGTCCCCTCGCCTGAGCGAAAAACGCATTGTTGAAATCGCCGCCATCGACCAGGAAGCTATTTTGAAATCCGCGCAGGCCGCCGAAGGAAAGGTCTCCATTGGTGGCGGAAGTCAGGCTGCGTGGGTCTTGCGTAACCCCGGGCGAGAGCAGCATGAGATCTGAGAAGCGGCGCCCGTTGAGGGGAAGATCGGCGATGGCCCGTTCGTCGAGCAGCGTGGAGACGGCGGTGGATTCAGTGTTGACGAGTTGCGGTGCGCCGGAGACTGTGACTTTTTCCTGAGCGCCGGCGATGGTGAGGTGAAATTCCAGTTCCGTCGCGGCGCCGACGTCGACGTGAAGCTGGGGCGTAATCTGCGGCGACATGCCTTGCGCCACCGCGCGGGCAGAATAGTCGCCAGGAGCCAGCAGATCGAGTGAGAAGCGGCCCTCGGCGTCGCAAGTCGCGGAGTAACGGGCACCGGTTGCCGTATTGACCACGACGATGGATGCTTGGGCGATGCGCCGGCCAGAGGGATCGAGCACGCTGCCGTGAATCGCGCCGGTGGCCCCATCCTGGGCAGAGGCGAGAGGTGCAAACAGAACGCATATAAGAAGGAGCGATCGCCGCATAGGTTTCCCGTCTGTGGTCGAGATGAGGCTCGGAGGTCAATAATCCCGCGGGCAACCGGAGGCGAGCGGGTGGGAAACCTGTTTCTTTTGTAGCATGCGGAGGCGCCATTCGTTCGTGACGGGCGGGTTCTTTTTTGGCTACGAGTGCCGGAGTGGGAATGGGGCTTTACGGGGAGGCGTGCGGGCATGCTATGTTCATTGTTCCCTGAGACCGGCAGTGCAGTCGTACCAGCCGCAAGAGACGGGGACGGCAAGGTGACAACGGATTCATAACCGAAGATCATGATTCGATCCTTTAAAGGCATGAAGCCGGTGATTCCGGCGACATGTTACGTGGATGCCTCAGCCCAGATCATTGGCGACGTGGTGCTGGGCGAGCATGCCTCGGTGTGGATGAACGCGGTGCTGCGCGGCGATGTCTACGCCATCCGCATCGGAGCCCATTCCAACGTGCAGGATTGCAGCGTGTTGCACGGCATGAAGAATCAATATGGCGTGACCCTGGGCGAGTATGTGACGGTAGGGCATTCGGTCACTTTGCATGGATGTGTCGTTGAAGACCGCTGCTTGATCGGCATGGGTTCGATTATTTTGAATGGCGCGAAGATTGGGGCGGGGTCGATCATCGCAGCGGGTACGCTGATCCCGGAACGCACGGTAGTGGAACCCGGGTCGTTGTGGATGGGTTCTCCTGGAAAGTTCCGCCGTAAGCTCGACGAGAAGGATCAGGAGTCGATCATGCGCTATGCGCAGAACTACCTGGGATATACCGTGGAGTATTTGCGCGAGCGTTAGTACCGAGTACCAAGTAGCGAGTACTGAGTGAAGAGCACGCTAGGTGCCAGTCCCGCCGCCCCGGCGAGCTACTATCAGAGGTCCCTCCGGGACCGGGAACGGAAGATCGGGAACTAAATGATTAAAGCCGTCCGAGGAACGCGTGACCTGCTGCCGCCCGAGACAGCGCTGTGGAATTTTGTCGAAACGGCCGTGCGGGACGTGTTCCGCGCCTACAACTTCCAGGAAATTCGTACCCCGATCTTCGAATCGACCGAGTTATTTGCGCGCGGCGTCGGCGAAGAGACGGACATCGTCGCCAAAGAGATGTTCACCTGGGAGGACCGCGGACGCGCCGAGAGCGACAAGGGACAATCCCTGACCCTCCGTCCCGAGAATACCGCCGGTGTCGTCCGCGCCTACATCCAACACGACCTCGAGAAGCGGGGCCTGAACAAGCTCTACTACATCGGCCCGCAATTCCGCCGCGAGCGCCCGCAGAAAGGCCGCTACCGCCAGTTTTATCAGATCGGCGCGGAGGTGATTGGACCACCATCGGCGGGCAGCGAGTCTCCAGCGCGGGATGCTGAAATTCTGGAGATGCTCGCGACCCTGCTCGACCGCTTGGGGATTGCGGGCTGGACTCTGGAATTAAACTCAGTTGGCTGCCCAGAGGACCGCGCAAAGTTCAATGAGGCGCTGCGCAAGGCTTTGGAGCCCGTAGTGGCGAAGATGTGCGTGGACTGCCAACGCCGCGCCGTGACCAATCCGCTGCGCGTGTTCGATTGCAAAGTGCCCCAGGATCAGCCGATTATCGAGACCCTGCCGCGCATCAGCCAGTTTCTAGATGAGGGATGCAGAAAACATTTTGATGCCGTGCAGGAAATTCTTACCAAGGTAGGCGTTCCCTTTTCTTTGAATGACGGCCTGGTGCGCGGCCTCGATTACTACACCCGCACGGCGTTTGAGTTTACTCACGGGGCCCTGGGCGCGCAGAATGCGATCCTCGGCGGCGGACGTTATGACGGCCTTTCTGAGGCGCTGGGCGGGCCCGCGGCTCCGGGCATTGGGTTTGCGATTGGCGAAGACCGCCTGGTGATGTCGCTGCAGGAATCCACTTCGGACGAGAGTGTCTTCAACAAGCCGGATGTATATGTGGCTGCGCTGGGCGCGGGCATGAACGGCGAGGCGGCCCGGCTGGCGCGGGAGTTGCGGCGTCACGATCTGGTGGTGGACCTGGGGGATGAAAACTTCCGCCTGAAGAAATCCTTTGAGGCAGCAACCAAGGCGGGCGCAAAATATATCTTGATCGTGGGCGAGAACGAAGTAAAAGCAGATGCGTTCGCGCTAAAAAATCTGGCGACCGGAGAACAGGTCTCAGTCCCGCGCGCGCAGTTGGCAAAGAATATCCAGGAGTAGCCGTGGGAACAATTCGTTCACAAATCGACGACGCTGCCCGAAAGTTTATCGAGGCTCAGAAGATTTTCTTTGTCGCCTCAGCTCCGCTCGATGCCGGCGGCCATGTCAACCTCTCGCCCAAGGGCCTGGACTCGTTTCGCATTCTGGGGCCCACCACCGTGGCTTACCTGGACTTCAACGGCAGCGGCGTGGAGACCATCGCTCACCTCAAAGAAAACGGCAGAATCGTCCTGATGTTCTGCGCGTTCCAAGGCCCGCCGGACATTTTTCGTCTGTATGGAAATGGCCGCGTGGTCGAGGCGCACCAGCCGGAATTCGCGGAACTGGCTAGTTCGTTCCCCGCCTTTGAGAATGCCCGCTCGATGATTGTGGTCGAAATCACCCGCGTTAAGGACTCTTGTGGATACGGCGTCCCTCTTTTCAAGCATGAAGGCGAGCGGACGCAGCTGCAGGCTTGGGCGCGCCATCGTGGCGCGGAGGGGTTGAAAGCTTACCGGCAGGAGAAGAACCGGAGAAGTATCGATGGGCTTCCCGGGGTCGCCGAATAGCTGAGTCGCCGAATAGAAAATGTTACGGCAACGATTTATTTGGAGGAATCGCATGAAGGTTGCTTGGCTCACATGCGCGGTCGTCTTATTGTCGGCCAGCGTTGTCCCCTGCATCGCCCAAACACCCGCCGCTGCGAAGGCGCTTGGTCCGCTGGAACAGACTCTCATTGCCAGCGAGAAGAGTCTGATCGAGGCCAAGAAAAAAGACGATGCCGCATCTTTCAAGAAGATCCTGAGCGAGGATTTCTCGCTGGTCGGCGTGGATGGGAAACTGCTTCAACAGCAAGAGGCCGTCGGTGACCTGGGCGATTCTGGATTGCTGGAACTCACGCCTTATGACATCAAGGTTGTGGCTGCGGGCGAGGCCGCGGCCATCGTTACTTACGATGCAATCGTGCGCGAAGCGCCGGAGGAGGACCAGGGCCCTCCGCCGCGATATCAGCATTTCAGTTCGGTGTGGGTGAAGCAGGGAGACGCGTGGAAACTGAAATTTCACCAGGCCACCGCGGCGCATTGGGGAGACTGGTAGGAAGAATCGCTGATTGTTGATTGAAGTGCGTTGACGCGCGCGTGGGCGGCGAGTCTAATATCGGCGGGACTGTTGGCAAGAAAAATACTTAGGGGAGGCTCTCGTGAAATATGCGGGAATGATTTTTGCGGCGGTTTGGATGTTATCGGTGACGGCGACGGCGCAGATGGGGCCTCCGAAGCCCGGACCGGAGCTTAAGAAACTCGACGTGTTCGTCGGTACCTGGAGCCTTGATGGCAATATGAAGCCGGGAACGATGGGCTCGGGCGGATCCATGTCTGAGAATGAGAAGTGCGAGTGGATGGAGGGCGGCTTTTTTGTTGTCTGCAACTCCGAATACAAGAGTTCCATGGGCAATGGCGTGGGATTGGCGGTGATGGGATATTCCCCCGACGACAAAGTCTATACCTATCGCGAGTTTAATAGCTTCGGAGAGTTCGAGGATTCCAAGGGCTCGGTGGATGGCGATACCTGGACGTGGACTGCCGACGAGAAGATGGGCGGCATGACCATGAAGGGGCGCTTCACCATGAAGATGACTTCGGCGAGTTCATACACATTCATGTTTGAGATGTCGCAGGATGGTACGAAATGGTCGAGCGTGATGGACGGGAAGGCAACAAAGAAGTAGTTCCGCGCAGCTCGCGTAACATGAAACCGCTGTCATCCCGAGCGAAGTGAGGGATCCTGGTTTTGTTCGGGTAGTGAAGGTTCAGGGATGACAGAACGGCCGCTGTAACCGTGCAGTTCTCCCACCGTTTATAATCTCTGATTCGGCATTCTGCCGCATTCTTACCGTAAGGACACAACTTGCTCGATTTTCTAGGCGATCTACGACGGACGCATATGTGCGGGGTGCTGCGCGCCTCCGATGCCGGCAAAAAAGCCGTCCTGATGGGCTGGGTCAACCGGCGGCGCGATCATGGCAATCTCCTGTTTGTCGATCTGCGCGATCGTACAGGGGTGACGCAGATAGTCATCAATGCGGAGCGAGACGCGGCCCTTCATGAAAAATCTGCTGCTCTGCGCAACGAGTATGTCATCGCTGTCATCGGCACGGTGAAGCTGCGCGATGCCAACACCGTAAATCCGGCCATGCCGACCGGAGAAGTGGAACTGGTGGCGGAAGAGTTGCGCATTCTGAATGAATCGAAATTGCCCCCGTTTCTGCCATCCGACACCGCGCTCACCAATGAAGAGACGCGGCTGAAGTATCGCTACATCGATTTGCGGCGCGAGGTGATGCAGTTCAACATCGAGTTGCGGCACAAGGTGGCCAAGGCGATTCGGGATTATTTGTCCGCGCAGGGATTTTTTGAGATTGAAACCCCGTTCATGACGCGGTCCACGCCCGAGGGCGCCCGCGATTATCTGGTGCCCAGCCGGGTGCAGCCAGGAACGTTTTACGCGCTGCCGCAGTCCCCGCAGTTGTTCAAGCAGATACTGATGATCTCCGGCTTCGACAAATATTTTCAGATCGTGCGCTGCTTCCGCGACGAGGACCTGCGCGCCGACCGCCAGCCGGAGTTTACCCAGATCGATTTGGAAATGTCGTATCCCCAGCCGGAGCGAGTTTGGGAAGTGGTTGAGGGATTTCTGACGGCAGCATTTGCAGCGGCAGGGTCGGCGATCAAGACTCCGTTTCCGCGCATGGATTATGACGAGGCCATCCGCCTGTATGGCATCGACAAGCCGGATTTGCGGCTGCCGGCATTCACCGATGTGCGGGAATGTTTCACGGCCGAGAATCTGCAGGAACTGGCGATCAATGCCAATCTGCCGGTAATCGCGATCCGTACGCCGAAAGTCGGCGAACTCTCTCGCAAAGAGCGGGATGACATCAAGCCCATGTTCCACGCGAGAGGCGGAGCGAAGATATTTGAAGACTTCAAACGCATTGGCAACAAGTTTCCAGAAGCCGCGGCGGCGATTGCAAAAAAGACCGGGATGGAAGATGGCGATCTGATTGTGCTGGTTGCTGGGTCCGCGCCAGGAAGCCCGGCTCAAGCCGGGCCGCAGAGGCCGCTTTCCGAGCATCACCATCGCCATCACAACCTCAAAGTCACGCCGCAGGAGTTGGCAATTTACGCCTCAGCCGGCTTATTGCGGCTGGCGCTGGCGCAGAAGTATGCCGAGCGGCACCTTATCTTCAAAAAGACCGGCGACGCAGCGAAAGACTTTCGCTTCTTGTGGGTCACAAACTTCCCCATGTTCGAGTGGGATGAAGGCGAGAAGCGCTGGAACGCTGCGCATCATCCGTTTACTTCGCCGCATGAAGAGGATATGGCGAAGCTCGAGACGGGAGTCGAGGCGTTGAACGATCCGCTGTCGCCGCTGAGCGCGGTACGGGCGCTGGCTTACGACGTGGTCCTGAACGGCACGGAGCTGGGCTCGGGCTCGATTCGTATTCACCGCCAGGATGTGCAGAGCCGAATTTTCCGCGCTTTGGGAATGACCGAGGAAGAAGCCCGCGCCCGCTTCGGATTTTTTCTTGAAGCGCTGGAGTATGGCACGCCTCCGCACGGCGGCATTGCGCTGGGCCTCGACCGCATTGTAATGATTCTCGCAGGAGCAGAGAGTTTGCGCGAAGTAATTCCATTCCCGAAGACAGCGCGCGCGGTGGATTTGATGGTGGATGCGCCAACGCCGGTGGGGGAGGCGCAGTTGCGGGAGTTGGGAATCGCGATTCGCAGAGCGAAGGAATGATGCTTCACAAAGCCTTGTCATTCCGACGCGCGAGCGAAGCGAGGCCGGAGGAATCTGCTTCTTGCTTGGATCTCCGCCGATAATTTCACTCCAGCCCTCACAACCCCAAGCCAGCATGACACCTGGCTAGCCAAGGAAGTTTTTATCGAAATCCACAGCCACCCTGTGACATCTAACCTTGTGCCTCACTCCCGCTTCGTCCGATAATCAATCCAAATATCAACACGCTCCTTGACAACCGAATAGCAGCAACTAACCCCAGTCCATCCAATATTTTGCGGATAAAATCTTTCGATCCAGTATTTTAGCCGGATTCAAAATGAATCGCAGCTTGCACGTCGCTGATTCCAAAGGATTAAAAGCTTCGATCCATAATTTTTTTTGATCTGGATTTGAGCCGACTGCAAGCGCGGATCGATAACCAGCGCCAACTATTTTTTGAGACGAGAAACACTATCAAGCAACGCAAAGGCACACGGCTCACCCGAGCAAATTAAGCGTCCAGCTTGCCCCGCGCCAACTCCTCCACCCGCGCCAGCACTTCATCTTCATTCAACTTGCTTGAGTCGATGACCACCGCATCGTCCGCCGCCTTCAGCGGTGACGCGGCCCGCGTGCGGTCGCGGCGGTCGCGTTCGCGCAGGTCCGCAGCCAGGTTTGCCGCGACTTCGCCTTTAATCTTCTGCTGCTCCATGCGGCGCTGCTCGCGGATTACAGGGTCGGCGTCGAGAAAGATTTTCAGGTCGGCGTCGGGAAAAACTTTTGTACCGATGTCGCGGCCTTCCATCACCACGCCGCCGCACGCGCCCATCTCGCGCTGACGCGCCACCATCCACGCCCGCACTTCAGGATGCACCGACACCCGCGAGGCCGCTTCGGTAACGTCACGCTCGCGAATGCGCGCGGAAACGTCGTGGCCATCGAGCAGTGTGCGATTCCCTCCCATCGTGGGCTCGAGGCGAATGCGCGATTCCTGCGCCAGCTTCAGCAGCGCAGTTTCGTCATCGAACGAGGCGTCATTATCGATGGCTTTCAGCGCGAGGGCGCGATACATCGCGCCACTCTCGAGATTCACGTAGCCCAGCTTGCGCGCCAGGCGGGAGGCGATGGTGCTCTTGCCTGCGCCGGCCGGGCCGTCGATGGCAATGATCAGTTTGCGCTCAGATTGGGGGATGAGGGTCTCGGTCATTCTCAAATAGAGGATTGAGCAAGTAGATGATTGTACACGGAGGCTTGGAAAACCCAGCGGTTGTTTACTAGTGGCGAAGCGTCCGCCGCTTGTCAGCCGCTACTGACAATCATTTAACAAACATGTGACAGCTGCGTGCACATCTTCTCCAGGAACTTTGCGTCCAATATGACATACGTTGGAAAGCGATTTATAGATGTTGCCGCTTTGCAATGTAAGTGGCGCAGAGCACAGTGGGGCGAACCTGCCCCCTGTAATGCGGCAGTCCGGTTGCAAGCCCGGACGCTGAAGGAGGGGCGGCATGTTGGAAATCGTGTGGCGCAATCCGCAGCCACCTGCGAGGAGAAATTTGGTGATTGAGGAAGTATGGGCCGATGAATCGACGTCGGCGCCCGTGTGGGTGATTTTCTATCACAGCATCATCGCCGCCTCGGGTTGGCCGGAAAATGAATTTCGTTTGTTGGTGAACCGGAAGCTGTCACCACCGATTGCAGTCTAGCTATGAAGGATGAAGGTGAGAGTCATGTCTGCAAAAGCGGAAATCGATCAGGCATCGGAAGAGATCATTTATGACTTGGCCCGGCGAGTCATTTTCTACCGCTTGAGTGAGTTCGACCGTGTTTGGGAATCGGCGAACAAGATCTGCGACCGCTACCAACTCAGGAAGGCCAGTTGATCGGCGTGCTCTACTTGGCCGCGCGCTGCGGCCTGACAGAAGCAACGGCGGGCTCCTTCGCGGGTGTGATCTGCAGCATCGACCGTCCACTGACGTGGACGAAGCTCAACTCGCGCGCCGCTAGCAGCGCGTTTACGGCATCCTTCACCTTCGAGCGCGCCACGAAGTTTCCGAAGAAGGCTTCCAGCTCGCTCTGGTCGGCGGCGATTACACAATCAAGATATTTCGAGAGCAGGGCGGAGAGCGATTGTTGTACGGATAGGCTTACGCCTTCGCGGACGGCATCGGGCGACCAGCGGTAAAGGACATCCCAGAACGAGCCTTCGTCGGGTTTGTAGTCGACGCGGGTGATGCGCAGCTTGGCCAGCAACTCGCCGAGAGCTTTATCGAGCGCGGGGATCGATATGCTTTTGCCGAGCGATTCCTGCAATTTATTTTTTGAGATGGGGCCGTCGCGATCGATGAGGGCGAAAGCGTCCGCGGCCAGCGGCGAGTAGGGAGAACGCGGTCCTTGCTTGGGCGCGAGCTTGGGATTGCGCTCGCCCACCAGCGCATAAAAATATGGGAAAGCCGTTGCCGCGACCAGAAACGCATTGTTCTCGGCGAACAGGTTCGCTTCGTAGGCGGAGCGCTCGCGCAGCAGACGGACCATAAGCTCCGTGGCCGCCAAGGCCCGCGGATCGGAATAAGCGTGCTGCCATGTGGGGAGCCGATTGTCGGATCCAACGAAGGCTCCGATGAAGGTGGGGACGGGGACGCTGGGGCGAACGGGATACATCAGGCAGAAGCCGACGGCCTCGACAAAGGCGCGCGCTTCTTCGATGGTGCGGATGGGCTTGCCATCGAGCCGCCATTTTTCGCGACGGAGTTGCTGTAGATCCTGGTCAGTCATAACTACGGCTTCCGGCTACCGGCTTCCGGCGAAATAACACAATTCGCTTGCGCCTTGCTCCGAGCCTAGATTCTCTTGAACGCTTTCTGAATGTCCTTTACAGAATACCGCAGGACGACCGGTCTGCCATGGGGGCAGGACATGGGGTGGTCGGTTTTTGCGAGTTCTGCGAGCAGCCAGTCCATTTTGTTTTGCTCAAGCGGCATGTTGACCTTGATGGCGGCATGGCAGGCGATGGAGGCGGCGATGCGGGCGCGAATCTTTTCCAGGTTCAGCGATTGTTCTTCGCGAGAGATTTGATCAAGCAGTTCGTGGAGCATGTGCTCGACCGCTGCCGCATCCACGCCGGCCGGCGCAACTTTGACTGCCACACTGCGCGCGCCGAAGGGTTCGGCCTCGAAGCCGTTGTGCTGAAGTTCTTCGGCAATTTCGGAAAAGATCGCCTGCTGCGCGGGAGAGAGTTCCAGCACGATTGGCATGAGCAGGCGCTGGCTCTCAACTTTCTGCGTCGCGCGCTGCTTCAGAATGCGTTCGAACAGGACGCGCTCGTGGGCAACGTGCTGGTCGACGATCCAGAGGCCATCTTGGTTCACGGCGAGAATGAAGGAATTGCGAATCTGGCCGAGGGGACGGAGAGTCGAAAGCGCTGCCAGGGTGGGCTCTTCTTCCTGCGTATCGAGTTCTGGCGCGCAGCCGTTGTCGGGAATGGTTTCGGGGAAGTGGGCCTCGAGACCTCGGGCCACGGGAATCGCAGCATTGGCCTCGACGGCGATTCCGCCTTCGAACTGGAAGCGCGCGGAGATGGGCGGAGCTGAGGGTGCTTGCAGGGAGAATCCGGCGAGTGGGGCGTCATGCAACGGGCGCGCAGGCTCGCCTGACGCTGCGGCCAAATCTGGTGGCGGATCCCAGTCGCGCGCGCCCGGCGTCAGGCCCGAGCCAGCGGTGGCGTGAGCGTGAATCTCAGTGGTGAACTGCGGCGCGGGACGCGCTTTCATCAGAGCGGCGCGGACGGTGTCGCGGACAAAATCGTGCATCACTGTCGATTGCCGAAAGCGCACTTCTGTCTTCGACGGGTGGACGTTGACGTCCACTTCGCCGGGCGGCATCTCGAGAAATAACAAGACCACGGGATAGACGGATGGTGGAATGATGTTGCGATAGGCCTCGGTCAATGCGTGCTGGATGAGGCGGTCGCGGATCAGGCGGCCATTGACGAAGACATAAATCGAATTACGATTCAGCTTCTGAATTTCTGGTTTCGAAACGAAGCCGTGAAGGCGCATCTCGCCGGGATCGGCGGGACCGGCCTCATCCCCGTTATCGTCAGTTTCTTTGCGGCGCCAGGGCGGAGGCTGCGGCAAGCCCACGTGCGCCAGCGGTTGCACGGCGGCTACGGCAATCAACTGGTCAAGCGTTTCCTTGCCAAACACCTGATAGACGCGCTCGCTATATCCAGCGACGGGTGGGGCTACCAGCATGGCGTTGGTGGTGGTGTGCAATTCGAAATGTTTTTCGGGATGGGCGAGCGCGTAGTGCGTGACCAGCGAGGCAATGTGCGAGAGTTCGGTGGATTCCGCTTTTAAGAACTTTTTTCGCGCCGGAGTATTGAAGAAGAGATCCCGAACCGTAATGGACGTGCCCGCAGGCAACCCGGCTTCTTCGACGCGGGCGATCTTGCCGCCGTTGATCTCGATGATGGTGCCGGAGGGGGATTCGGCGGCGCAGGTTTCCAGGCGAAGGCGCGATACCGAGGCGATTGAGGGCAGCGCTTCTCCGCGAAATCCGAGTGTGGGCACGCTCAGCAAATCTTCGGCATCTTTCAGCTTCGAGGTAGCGTGGCGTTCGAAGGCGAGCATGGCATCGTCGCGGACCATGCCGCATCCATTGTCGGTGATCTGGATGAGTTTTTTACCGCCCGCTTCAATGCTGATCTTGATTCGGGTCGCACCCGCATCGAGGGCGTTCTCGAGCAATTCCTTTACTACTGAGGCAGGACGCTCCACTACCTCGCCAGCGGCGATTTTGTTGGCGACTTGCTCGGAAAGTACGTGGATGCGTCCCATGGCAGTTTTCGGTTCTGAGTTCTCAGTGGGTAGAAGTCAGTTTCGCAGATGGGGGCAGGGAAGGCAAAGAAGTGGAGTGCACGGAGGGGTGGGGGAATTGTGGAGCGTTTGAAAGAGCCGGGTGCTGTCCCGGTGGGACTTGTTCCAAAATTACCGCGCAACCCGGCACTTCCGTGCCGGGTTTTCACATGCCGCCCTTTCAGGGATTAGAACTTCAATTAATTTTCCGTGGGTTCGACTTTCGCTTTGGGTGTAGGCAGATTCCTGCCGGGCTTCGCCGGAGGTGCTGGCGGAGCGGGCGGGGCCGCTCCTGCCCGGGATGAGACTTTACGTATTTCGATGCCGTCGTGTTCGTTGTTGAGCACGATGTGAGAGGTGGGGTTGCCAACGCTCCCGCTGGCTTTCGATTCATGATCGCTGTTTTCGACTTTCAACTCCGCAAAGTCAGACTGGATTTCGCCGTCGCGGGTGCGGGCATCGAGGCGGAAGCCGGCTTTATCGGGCACGCTTAGATTGATGTCGCCGCTGCGGTTGTCGATCTGCACGTTGCCGAGCGAGCGCATCGAGACTTCGACGCCGCCATTTTCGTTCTGCATGCGCACATCGCCTGAGACGTCTTCCAGCCGGATTTGTTTGGAGCGTGTGGTCAGGTGAACTGGGCCGGTGATCTGGTCAGCGTGAAGGTCATCGGAATCGAGGTCGAGATCGCCGTCGATGCGGGAGAACTCCATATCGGTGCGGGAGGACTTGAAGCTGACGTTTTTGCTGATGCGGGAGAGCTTCACGGTCTCCCCGAATTCGCCCTCCAGCTGGGCCGCGCCTTTGACGTCAGCGATGGTGACTTCATTCAACCGGCCGTTAATGTGGACGTCGCCGGTGATCTGCTCAATTCTCGCCGAGCTCTTTTCCAGATTCAGTTTTAGGTTGCCGGTAACGTCTTCCACGGAAACATCGCCGTGCTGGCTGGCGATTTCCACTTCTCCAGTGCGCCCGGTGACGGAGACGTCGCCTCTGCGCGCGGTGATGTGTACTTCCATTTTGCGGGGGATGGAGATATCGAGATCGCTTTGCACGGGATGGTCCCCGGCGGCGTGCGTGCCGGCGTCGAGGATCATCACATTGCCGGCGAGGGTGATTGTGGGCGCGGCCTGTTTGTTGTATTTGTCGGCGTCAGCCTGATTTTCAGCGCCTACGCGCTTCCGGATCACAACTGTAATCTTATTGTCATTGGCTGCGCTCACGCGGACCGCGCCGTGATCGTCGCCTACGCGCAGGCTGGTGACGGCGGGTGGGATGTCCTGTTCGAGGCGGTCGTTGAAGTTGTACGTCTCGCCGAAGATGTTATCGAAATCGCCGTCGTCGATATTGAATTGCTCGCGGATACTGGGCCAGTGTTCCCGCGCGCGTTCGGCCTGCGTGGCAATCAGACCAAAAAATATCACCGCCACCACCAGCATCACGCCGCCGGCTCCGATGCCGCGGGCGGGCACGCCCTCGCGTTGGGCCTGTTGATACTCGACCACCTTGATGACTCCCCACAGGATCAGAAGAGCCGGCCAGTAGCGGGCGAATAGAGTTCCAAGCCGCATCCAGGAGATCAAGTGCATGTTGCCCAGCAGGAAAACGATGCCGATAACGATGAGCACGAAGGGCCCGGCAAAGGAGCGCCGCCGAGGTCGTGGGGGAAGAGGTGGTTGCACAGGATATTGAACTGGGTTAGACATGGCGCACCTCCCCAGAAGACGATGCTCCCGGATCGGAAGCGGGAGGAGCAGGTGGTGGCGGCATAGGCCCAGCGGCGGGCGGTGCGCCGGGCAGAGGGCCGACGTGGCCGGTTGATGAGGCACTGCTCTGCAGCAGTTTCACAATGCCGACCACCAGAATCCAGGCAGGCCAGGTGCGGTCAAGATTAGCAACGTTCATGGTCTGCAGCATGAACAAGATGCCGGTGGTGAGGACCATAGCCGGACCCATGAGACAGCGCGTCATGCAACGTGTGCAGCCGCATTTCCAGCGGGAACGCTCATAGTTGCGATAGAACATCCAGCCCCCGAGGAAGACTAGAAGCAACGGCCAGAGGCGGTCCAATCCAAAGTTCATGCCCATGGTGTGCAGCAAGAAGAGCACACCCAGGACGATGAGGCTGACGGCGCCGACGGGAATCCTGCCGCTGTCAAATTTCTCGCCCATGCTGAAAGTCTGGCCCAGGCCCATGGGATCGGGCGCGGGCAGGCCGGCTTGCAGCGCGTGAGCGGTGCGGACGGCGTCGATGATTTGGTAGACATAGAAGAAAGCAATGCCGATGCCGAACAGCCAGTCCCAGCTTCCCGCATGATCGGAGCCGAAGATCAGCAACACGAAGATCAGCAGGTGAGCCAATCCTTTGGCGTATTGCGAGCAGTAGACCGCGCCAACGCCGAAGGGGAAAAATCCAGCCAGAATGCCGGCGACTGCAGGATTTGGACCCGACCCCGAAGGCCGCGCGGGTGGAACAGCGCTGCCGACGGGCGGATAGACGGTTTGCGGATAGGAGACTGGCGGAGGAACGAACCCCGCTGCCGGGGCGGTGCCCTCCAAACGGGCTGCGAGACAAGGCTCGCAGTAGACGACTCCGCGAACGTCGCGGGTGCAAGTGCCGCAGAGCGGCTTGCCGCAAGTGCGGCAGAAAGCCACTGCGGCAATATCCTGGTGCGTGGCGCAGTTCATACCAACCTCCTGTACGTGGTCACCGACACTACAGGCAAAGGGCTTACAGAGGGACCCAGCGGAGCGCTGGCCAGAATGAGATTATTTTCGGTCTGGCTGTAGTTGCGCTCCTGCTTCTGCTCGGGCTGTTGCGTTGTGTCGTCCTTGCGATCTTTCTTGTCGGGTGCGGCCTCATTCGGACGCGGCTCGGCGGGCGCGACCGTGCGCTTGAGTTCGCGCACGCGCGATTCCACCTCGTAGACGAACCGGATGTTCTCGTAGTACCGCACCACGCGGGCTTGCGTGCTGTAATACGTGTGGCGTATGGCTGCAGGCCGTAAACTGACCTCGCGCAGGTCGGCAGGTTTTACGCCGATTACGCTCAAGGCAACCGACAGCGCGAAGAAAGCCATGCCAAACGACATGGCAAATCGCGGTTGCCGGACCGTGCCCCAGATCTGACTAGAGATAGGCTGCATCGTCCCTGAGGCCCAGGCCTGCGTCCGTTCCCACCACGAAGGACCTGACTGCGAACTGCGTGGCTGGAGTGAGGACACGTTCACCCGCAGGCGTTGGGTGTCAACGCCCGTTGTGGATGCCAGAATACTGGTGACTAGGCCGGCTGGAGGCTCCACCTCCGTGAGATCCTTCAGCCAGTTGCGGCCCGCCGTGACTTCGGCGAACAGCGGCCCGCACGCGGAACAAGTCCTGGAGTGGGCCTGGAAGGCATCGAGTTGAATGCCGGTCAGGACGCCGTCAAGCGCGTCGCTGAGCAGGCCGTCGAACTCGTGACACTGCATTCCGTTACTGGTTTGGTCTGGCATCACATCACCTGCCTATAGGTACGTTGTAAAAGCCGCGCAAGTTCCGCGCGGCCACGATTTATTCGACTTTTCACAGTACCCTCCGGAACCTTCAAAACGGTTGCGATTTCACGATAGTCAAAATCCTGTAAATCCCTTAGAATCACTGCTTCGCGAAGCTCTGGCGAGAGCCTGGCGAGGGCGGCATGAACGGTTTCGCCCACCTCCCGGCTGCGGACGCGAGCGTCGGGCGGGGCGGATTGGTCTTGAATTTGCTCACTGAGGGGCTGGGCATCTTCGTGGGCTGACGTTGCCGCGTCCAGCGAGTCGGTAATGCGATCCTGCTTGGTCTTGCGGAAGTGATCGACAAGCAGGTTGCGGGTGATCGTTGTCACCCAGGTTACGAACGCACCTTTGGTGTGGTCATAGCTCGCCAGCGTGCGGTACATCTTGATGAAGACTTCCTGGGTGAGATCTTCGGCGTTGTCTGCCGATCCCGCGAAGCGGTAGCAGATGTTGTAGATACGGCGGTTGTAGGTCTGAACGATTTCTTCCCAGGCGGCGGGATCGCCGGCTACACAGCGGCGGACCAGCATCGCAACTACCTGGACGTCTTCCATTTAGAGCCTTGTTATTTCCGACCGCAGCGCAGTGAAGTACCTGCTGTTTCCCGCAGGGAGCACGGCTCTCCCCACAAGACAGTACGCGGATGTGATGAAGCTAGTTCGCGGTTTCCACGACGGTCAGCACAAGTTGCAGGAAACAGGGCATTGTAGCAGTGGCCTCATGCTAAGCGTCGTACGGACACTAACAGGCCTTCACTAGCGCTCAGGCTGTGGTAGCGATTGAAGCGGCATCATAATCCGCAACACCGGATGGCCATCCAGATTCTCCAGAGGAAAATATACGAGGTGAGTATCGGAGTTCACCGAAACCGTGTGCGCATGCGGCAAGAAGAAGCTGCCTTCGTGCGTAAGAGATCTTCCGCTCTCCCGAAACACCGTAACGCGCCCGGATTCGGCTGACACGTAGAGCTGCTTCAGGCCGGAATCAAAGGCGAGTACATCGGGATCTTCCCCGACCGGGTGCACTGACACTACTTTCATGGTCGTAAGGTCCAATACTGCGAGCTGGTGGTTGTCCTCGCCGGCTACGAACGCCAACCGGTTGGCGGTGTCGAGCGCTATTCCATGCGGGCTCTGAATTCCCGGCAGCGCGTAGCGGCCGATAATCTTTGCGGCCGCCGGATCGATCGCAACGAGTTCGTTCTTCTCGTGCACCGCCACCAGGATATGTCCTGAGCCGGGATCGTACACGGTGTTTCCCGCGCCCCCGCCCAGCGGAATGCTCGTCACCAATGTGTTAGTTGTTGCATCGATCACGGCGTCGGCATCTCCATGTTCGTCAGAAACGAATACCCGGTTCGCCGAAGGTGCATAGGCGATTCCGTCGGGATACTTGATCGGCCCAACGTGTGCGACAGTCTTTAGCGTCTTGATGTCGACGACGTTCACCTGGTGCGCTCCCGTTGCGGAGGCGTAAATCCGGCCCAGTTCTGGAATGGCCCAGACTCCGTGCACGTCAGGAAAGCCGTCGAGGTTCGCGACCACGGTGAGCTTTTTCGTGTCGAACACCACCAGTTGATTGGCGTTCATGTGCGCGATATAGAGGCGTTCTTGCGACGAATCGAAATACTGATAATCGAAGCGCACCGCTGCTCCGGGGAGCGGAATATCCGCGACAACTCGTAGCGGATTTTGGTCGCGGCTCTGCCCAGCTGCCGGAAGCACGAAGGCTACCAGCAAGAGGGTTCGGCCCAGGAATCTATCGATTGCACCAGTTCGCATTGCGACCTCCATCTGCAGCTCTCCATCTCCATGAGAATAGCGAAGCCGGGATCAGCAGCTATGCGTCAAAAGGAAATTTCGTTCACTTCGCTACTGCGGTGGCACGAATTGCACATTGATGAAGGCTTCGCGTTGCACCGGCATGCTATGGCCCTCGCGTTTCTCTCGGCGGCCGGGGAGTCAGTCAATCTCTGGCATTTTCTCCTTGGGCCACTCGAAGGGAAATATTTTGCTTGCTTCTTGGACGGTCATTTTCAAGCCGGCAAGTTCAGCGGCCCGCGCCATGACGGGATCGCCGCCTTGGGCAATGTCAGCATTAGTCGGGAGGATGCGCTCGTCTGGTAAGACACCTACATTTTCTAGGCTATTGCCGTCAGACATTTTCAAAGCTGCCACCGTGATTGTGTCACCATAAGTTGCGACTGCAGTGGGGCTGACCTCAACGGTATGAGGAAAAAACTGAGATTCCATAACCGCCCCGGAGGAGCGATCGCCAAGTACGACGCCACGCTTTTCCAACTGGACCAACCGAGCGAAGATTTCGGCGGCAGAGCTGGATCTGCTGTCAATAAGAACTATTAGGGCCCCCGCAAAAGCTTTTTCGCCGCGCGTCTTCGCAACCCTTTTTTCTGAGCCTTTACGGGTTTCCCGAATTCCGATTTGCACGTCGTGAGTGAAGAACCCGCTGACCAGTGTGGTGAGAGCGCTCACTTGTCCTCCAGGATTTCCACGCAAGTCAAGAACAACGGTAGCAAATCTGAGAGTCTTATTGACCAGCGGCTCGAGATCGGCGGGTTCGATGAGAAAATCCGGCAGTTTCCAGAACAATACAGTACCTTCCGCGTGGTAACGGGAACGGTCCTTCGAAACATCGTGGCCGTGATTTCGCTGCCATGTCATCATGTCGCTGTGACGAATGAGCTGCTGTCCCGGAATGACCTCCGCCATTGGCACCAAAGATCTTTCGTTTGCATCAGGCGAACGCATCACTACGTGAAGGCCCGATTGAGGAAATACGCGGTATCCGTACTCGACGTAATTTAAGTTTTGACGAGTCAGCGCGATGCCGTTGATAGAAACCACCCGATCACCAGGTTTAATTCCCTTCTTGGCAGCGTCGCTATTGGGTCGGACCTCGGTAACATAGCAGTCGGAGTCTCCGACCGCCTGCATAAGCCAACCGTAATCAACTCCGTAAGGAGCCGCAGGGGGGAAGAAGTGGGTGTGCGAATCGTTCAGTGCCGCAGCAGCGGCCACGACATAGAGGAGCGCTTCGTTTTGTGACTTAGCGGCTAACACCTTCTGCCGTGCACGCTCAAATCGCTCGTCCAGATCGAGCCCGTGCATTTTCGGATCGTAGTAGTGTTCTTTGATATCCGATTCGAGTGTGTTCAGCATCTCCCTGATCTGAAGATTCGTCAGAACCTGATACTTGTTGCGTTCTTGGGGCTTGAGTAATGGAGCCGAAGCGACCAACAAGACAGTGAGAGCGAGGGGAAACTTGTGGTAACAGGTAAAGAATTTCAAGAACGGCAGACCGAACTGCCTTCGTTTCATTGTGCATCCTCGGGTAGCGCAAAGGTGTAAGAGCTGAGCACTCGACACGCATTTTACGACGAGATAGCGCGTCGTCCGAATACTGATTCTTTGGCCGCAAAGCTGCAAGACTGATCCGCTCGGCCGCGAACCGGCTACTGCGGGGGAACGAATTGGACGTTGATAAACGCTTCGCGCTGCACCGGCTTGCCATCGCCCTCGCGTTTCGAGTAGTTCGAGCGTTCGACGATGGTCAGGGCCGCCTCGGTGAGTAGCGAGTCGGAGTGCTGCAGCGCTTCAGCCTCAACCACGTGCCCTTTCTTATCGAGCACGGCGTGGACGATGACAGGTTGGATCACACCGTTGTGACCGGGAGGCGCGGGGACGAATTGCGGGAAGCGAAACGGACCCACCAGGATGTCGCCGGGGCCATGCGAGAGCATTTTCTTGGTGGGCACAAACTGATCTGGATCAGAGTTAGCGGCATCAGCCAGGCTGTCGAGATGGATCTGAAGGACGGTTGTTCCGTCTTCGACGATGGAGATTTGGCGGGCCAGCGTCCGCCCGTGGAACTGCAGCGTCTCAGAGTAGTCGTACACAGTATAGATACCGGGAGCTTCCGAATAGGTGCGCAGCAGACCGGTCTTTGGTTCGATGCAGTATTCGGTTTCTTCCCAGCGGCGTCCGGGTGTGGGAGTGGCGTCATTCATGCCGCCGGAGATGAGCATGCAGGCGACTTCTGTGCCCTGCCAGTTGGCGGTCGCCATGCGGATGAGCGCAGGCGCAAATCTGCCCGTGACCGGCCAGAGGACGGATTCACGCACCATCTGGACGCGCAGCGGGATGGGGCCGCGGGGTTTGTCGTCATAAGCGGCGCCCTCGTAGAAAATGCGGAGTTGAGAGTAGTCGCCCAGACGGGCCGACCAGCGGAAGGTCTGGCCTGACATCCAGGTCTCTTCCATCTCTCCGAAGCCGGTGTTGCGGGAAGTCCCGGTGGAGTTGAAGGAAACTTTCATGGCAAACGGCGGCGTGCCGGGGGCGTGCATGCCATTGTTCTGCCGCGCGTGTTCGAGCAGGTTCAGCAGCAGTTCGCGCTTCTGCGGCGTGTCGGGAACTGTGGTGGGTCCGGTGGCGAGCTCGAGGGGATCGTACGGCAGCGCAGCGGTCTTTAGGGTGTCCTGCGAGAAAGCGGCGCAGCTTAAGAGCAGCGCGAAGACGACGGTAAGCGAAAGCCGGGTGGACATGGGTGAACTCCCAGCGGACGAGCAGAAATGTTAGTACGGAAGCGGCTCAGAAGACAAGGCCAAACGCTACTGCCGGGGTGGATCGTCGAGTGGGGTTTTAAGTGTAATGGGTTGATTTTCGGCAGTCAGACCGCGTGGTTGTATAATGGGTGGCTGTCAAAAAGGTTGTGAAATCAGTGGTTAACCCAGCTTCACGCCTTGATAATCGCATCGAAGAGCGATTCGGAGTCCTTCCCAATTTCTTCCGCCTCGCGGCTGAGACTCCCGAGATTATTGAAAAATTGTGGGGTTTCGCAGAGGCTGCTTACCTCGACAATCCTCTCCCCTCGGTTTTCAAGGAGCGTCTCTTCGTCCACCTGTCGCGCTTTTGCGCAGTCCGGTATTGCATTGCACGTCACGTAGGTTTCCTGGTGGGGCTTGGTCGTCCTGCCGGCGATGCGACCGTGGGCACACAAACAGTCACAGATGTCGTTAAACTCCTTCGCCGGCCTTTTCCACGCGGACAAGAACTTCAATCTCGGCTAGCGCTGTGCGCAGCCTGCCCCGCACCCATGGTTGAGATGCCGAAGGCCGACTCGGAGATGGAAGATGCCATTTTTGTTTTGGCGGCGCATGTGTTCCTGAAAACAGCTGATTATTTGCGGTGTCTGGACGCGTTGACGCGGCTGCTCGGTGCGGCTCGCCTTCAATACTTGTTGTTGTTCTTGGCGTTTGTCAGGGCCGCGCACTATTGGACTGAAACCCATCCTGAAATCGCCATTGAAGATGATATCGACAAACTACTGGCCACACATGAGGCATTAGCGGAATGCATTCTGAATGACCTGGAGGCCAGGGACAGCATCAGCCAGTCGCTCTTGGATGAGTTGCCAGCCCTGCGGCAGCGAGCTGATAAAGCGATTGGCCTGCTCGCCGCCATCGTGGACTCATCGGAGGACGGCATTGTCAGCAAAACGCTGGAAGGCATCATCACCAGTTGGAACGCAGGTGCGGAGCATTTGTTCGGCTACACTCCCAGCGAAGCTGTAGGCCAGCATATTTCATTGATCATCCCAGCCGATCTCAGGGACGAAGAGACGGCCAGTATCGAACGACTCAAGGAGGGCATACGGATCGAACCGTCGGACACCGTGCGCATTCGCAAGGACAAGACACCGCTGGATATTTCGCTCACAATTTCGTCTATTCGTGACGCCAGCGGGAAGATTATCGGAGCGTCGACAATCGCCCGTGACATCACCGAACGTAAACGAATTGAGCGAGAGTTGCGTGAAAGCGAGGAACGTTACCGAACCCTGGCGGATGCGCTCGACACTCAAGTGCAGTTCCGAACGTGGGCGCTGGAGAAAAAAAACTCGGAATTGCGTGAGCTTTCGGCGCGGCTCATGGAGTCTCAGGATGTGGAGCGGCGGCATATCGCGCGGGAACTGCATGACAGTGCTGGTCAGACGTTGGTTGCGTTGGGCATGAAACTTGCGGAGCTTGCTCAAGACGCTAAAAATGACCCTGCGCAACTTGCCAAAGACATCGAAACTGCCGAAAGCCTGGTTCAGCACCTGAGCAAAGAGATACGAACCACTTCTTACCTCTTGCATCCGCCCCTACTGGATGAGAGTGGTCTGTCATCTGCACTCAGCTGGTACGTGCAAGGTTTGAAGGAACGGAGCGGACTCGACGTCGATTTGAGAATTCCCGAAAAGTTTGAAAGACTCCCCGCCGACATGGAACTCGTCGTTTTTCGAATCGTGCAAGAGTCGATAACGAACGTGCATCGTCACTCTGGGAGTAAGAGCGCAACCATCCGGGTTGCTCGCGAAGCCGCTAAGATCATTGTCGAGGTTAAGGATCACGGTCGGGGAATGCCTCCAGGAAAACTGGCTGAGATTCAGTCCCAAGGATCGGGGGTGGGAATCAGTGGAATCCGAGAGCGCTTGCGCCACCTTAGTGGAGAGTTGGTTGTCGAATCCAACGGTTCCGGTACGAAAGTTTATGCAACTCTCCCGTTGCCGACATTACTCTCACCGCCCGAGAGCAACACCCAGCAAGTTGTGGCGTGAAGCCTGGCGCCATTTATGAGCGCGCCCTTCCAGCAACCACATATACGCCCAAAATGTTCTGCAGTTTGAAATGTTCCAGGGAAACACCAGGAACGGATCCGCGGTGGGAATCTACTCGCTGGTGAAGTAATCCACGGTCACGGGATTTTCGAAGAGAGAGTAGTCGCGGGTGACCACGGTGATGCCGCTATCGGTGACGAAGTAGCGGGAGCGGTCGGCTTCAGTGTCGTAGCCGATGGTGGTGCCTTCGGGGAGATGGACATTGCGGTCGATGATGCAGCGGCGCACCCGGCAATGGCGTCCCACGGCGACGTGGGAAAACAGGATGGAAGAATCGACTTCAGAATAAGAGTTCACTCGAACGTCGGGGGAAAGAATTGAGTTCTTCACCGTGCCCCCAGACACGATGCAGCCGTTCGACACAATCGAGTCGAGCGCGGTGCCCATCCGGTCTTTCTCGGCAAAAACAAATTTCGCGGGCGGGTACTGGCGCTGGTGAGTGCGGATGGGCCACTCATGATCGTAAAGATTGAAGATGGGCGAGACGGCGACGATATCCATGTTGGCTTCGTAGTAGGCCTCGAGCGTGCCCACGTCGCGCCAGTAGAGAGCTTCTTTTTTATTTTCATCGAGGAAGTCGTAGGCGAAGACACGGTAGTCGTCGACCATCTTGGGCAGAATGTCTTTGCCAAAATCGTGGCTGGAGGTCTGGTCCTCCGCGTCTTTGAGCAGGACGGGAATGAGGACGTCGGCGTTGAAGAGATAGACGCCCATGGATCCGGCCACCTTCTCCGGGTTCCAGGGGGAGCGAAGTTTGGTTGTGGTGGGCTTCTCCTCGAAGCCGTTGATGCGTCCGTCCTTGTCAACGTCGACCACGCCGAAGCGGGTAGTCTCTTCGAGATCGATCTGGATGGTGGCCAGAGTGATGTCGGCAGCGGAATCCTTGTGCTGCCTCATCATCTTGCCGTAGTTCATTTTGTAGATGTGATCGCCAGAAAGAATGAGCACGTGCTTGGGCTGCTCGGAGCCGATGGAATAAATGTTCTGATAAACGGCGTCGGCGGTTCCCTGATACCACTGATCGCTGACGCGCTTCATGGGGGGGAGAACTTCGACGAACTCTCCGACTTCGCGGCCCAGGATGTTCCAGCCTTCGCGAATGTGGCGGTTCAGTGAGAGCGCCTTGTACTGGGTCAGGATGTAGACGCGGCGCAGATCGGAGTTGAGGCAGTTGGAGAGAGTGATATCGATAATGCGATACATTCCGCCGAAGGTGACGGCGGGCTTGGCGCGGTCGCGAGTGAGAGGATAGAGACGTTCTCCGGCGCCGCCTGCGAGAAGAACTCCGAGGGTGTCTTTCATCGGACTGACTCTGACTCCGCGAGAGGTAGCGTTAAAGCGCAGCTCCCACGGAAAACAGTAGATGTTAGCACAGGACAGAACGTTGCCGTGCACGCTGGCGAACGAATGCGCGACTGCTGTTTCGACGCCAAGATTTCACAAAAAGCAGTTCTAATAACGCTCGCAGGGCGAAGAGCCTGTGATTATTTTTCTTCGATCTTGATGCGGAGAGATTTCAGGAACTTGAGATCCTGATCGTTGACTTTGAATTCCGGGTTGGTGGAAAGAGTAGTAACCAGGGAAGTTTTGTCTGACGGTTTTTCTCCCTGCTTGCTCACTCCGATGGTGGCTTCGAGGACCAGGAAGATGTCGTATCCGCCCTCTTTGATGCGGGAGACGACTTCGGCGATCTGTTCGGAATCGGAGAGAGATTCGTTGATGGCTTCGCCAAGTTCCTTCATGAGTTCTTTGAGTCGCTGATCCACGGAGTCCCCTTAATGGCGTGCGGTTAAGCCCGCCTCACGATGTACACATCGACAATTCCGGCCTGTCTCATCATAACGGGGTCAGGCGCGAGTTACCCTGACGTCTAAATATTCAGCTTCGACCTGAGTAGTGCCATCGGTCGCGGTATTGTGCTGGGCCCACAATGATTCCGTCTGCGCCGCCAGATCGGCTTGGCCAGCTTGGTCAAGCCTGGAGAACGCGACTTGTGTGGGGCCGAAATATTGGCGGAAAAATGCTACCGTCTCCCGGGGACTAAACGGGTAATGAAACTGAGCCATGCGCCGCGTCAGATTGAGGGCAGAAGCGCCCTGCGAAAAACGCTGGCGAACAGTGGTTTCGTCCCCCCACAGAACAGGAGCGGGCAGCCCGGGAGGGCCGGGAAGCATTTTGTGAGTGATCTGAAAACTTTTGCCGACGAAACCGAGGGGAGTCCAATTGGCCATGGCGATCTGCCCGCCGGGCCGGCAGACACGAAGCAGTTCCGCGGCTACCCGGTCGGGACGCGGAGCAAACATGGCTCCGAACATCGAAAGAACGATGTCGAAACTGTGATCGGCGAAGGGAAGTTCCTCGGCGTCGCCTTCTTCGAAGCTGATATTCAGGTTTTCAGCGGCGGCCCGTTGCCGCGCTTGCGCCAGAAGGTTGGAAGCGATATCGACGCCAGTGACAGAGGCTCCGGCTCGCGCTGCCGGAATCGCCGAATTGCCCGTGCCGCATGCGACATCGAGCAGGCGGCAGCCGGGCTGGATGGGAGTGCGCCGGACGAAATCCTCAGCGGTGTGGGTGATGAAGGTCGCGATGCGGCCGAAGTCGCCCGCCATCCAACTGGATTTCATGCCGGACTTTAGCTGTGCGAAATCAAGAACTGTCGATGACATGGAAGTCACGAACTGCTTGTACAAGTACTTGGATGCTCGCCCGTGCCGAAAGGGTTTTGATCACGGCGCAGGTTTGCGTCATTGTAGACCCGGAGACTGTTAAAATCGAGCCGTGAGCAAAGTTTCTACTGCACAGAAAGTAGGAGTAGTGGTGCGCGTCGCCGGGCAGCAGGTGAAGCGTAGCCGGACGGTGCGTGCGGTAAAGGGCGCGGTGTGGACTACGGCGCGCTCTTTCGGAAAAGTGCTGCATCAGTTGTGGCTGGAGGTTACGGGCCTTGTTTTCCTGGTGATGGCGGCCAGCGGCGGGGCCGCTGTGGCTCATGAGTTCGCGAAGTATCAGGCGGGCAAGGCAGGCTTTGGGCGCGTCGCGGTTGCAATTTGTTTCACACTCACGTTTGCGTGGTTTGGGGTGACTTCGTTCTGGAGAGTGCGACGGAAGGGCAAAACCGTTCACCACTGAGTTTCAAGGTTCACGAAGGGAAGTCAAAATCTTTACCACAGAGGGCACTGAGGTTCACAGGGTAAGTCAAAGTCATGGCCAGATCTGATTTAAAGGACCACCTTTCTCGCGGAACCAATGCCACTTCGCTTGATCCAGAGACTTCTTCTCACATTCCGGTGAAGCCGCTTTACACAGCGGCGGACCTCAAGGGTTCCGACTACGAAAGCGAGGTCGGACACCCGGGCGAGTATCCGTTCACACGGGGTGTGCAGGCCACGATGTACCGCGGGCGCTTGTGGACGATGCGGCAGTATGCGGGGATGGGTGATGCTGAGGAATCGAACAAGCGCTACAAGTATTTGCTGGCCAATGGGACGACAGGGCTTTCGGTGGCGTTTGATTTGCCGACGCAAATCGGAATGGATTCCGATCATGTTCTGGCTGCGGGTGAAGTTGGGAAGGTGGGAGTAGCGATCGACTCCATCGAGGATATGGAACGATTGTTCGCCGGTATCGATCTGACCAAGGTCTCTACATCGATGACCATCAATGCGACGGGATCGATCCTGCTGGCATTGTACGTTGCGGTTGCCAGGCGGCGGGGAGCGGACATCAGCAAACTTTCGGGTACAGTGCAGAACGACGTGCTGAAGGAATACATCGCACGCGGCACCTATATTTATCCTCCGCGACAGGCCCTGCGCGTGATCACCGACATGTTTTCCTGGGCAAAGGAGAATGTGCCGGAGTGGAATACGATTTCAATATCGGGTTATCACATGCGCGAGGCGGGATCGACTGCGGTGCAAGAAGTGGCTTTCACCCTGGGCAACGGCATGGCGTATGTGGAGGCGGCGATCAAGGCTGGGCTGGATGTGGATGAATTTGCCCCGCGGCTTTCTTTCTTTTTTAACGCTCACAGCAATTTTCTGGAAGAAGTGGCGAAATTTCGTGCCGCGCGGAGGATGTGGGCGCGGATCATGCGCGAGCACTTCAAGGCGAAGAACCCGCGATCGTGGATGCTGCGCTTTCATGCACAAACAGCCGGGTCGACGCTGACGGCGCAGCAGCCGGAGAACAATATTGTGCGGACGGCCATTCAGGCGCTGGCGGCGGTTCTGGGCGGGACGCAGTCATTGCATACAAATTCCTATGACGAGGCACTCGCGTTGCCGACGGAGCAGGCGGCGCGCATCGCGTTGCGCACCCAGCAAGTGATTGCATATGAGTCAGGCGTGCCGCAGACCATCGATCCACTGGCGGGCTCGTATTACATTGAGGCGCTGACCAATGAGATCGAGAAGCGCGCTGCCGAATATCTGGGGAAGATAGAAGTGATGGGCGGGATGTTGAAGGCGATCGAGCGCGGTTTCGTGCAACAGGAGATCCAGAACGCCGCGTATGAATATCAGCAGGCCGTGGATTGTGAAGACGCCATTGTAGTTGGCGTGAACCGGTTTGAAGTGGAAGAGGAGAAAGCGATTCCGATTCAGAAGATCGATCCGGCGCTGGAGTTGAAGCAGATCGAGCGGGTGCGGGCGCTGCGGGCGCGGCGCGAGGCCCGGCCGTGCGCGGAAGCTTTGAAGAAAGTGGAAGATGCGGCCCGAGCAGGCGAGAACGTGATGCCCAGGATTCTGGCGGCGGTCGAAGCCTGCGCGACGGTGGGCGAGATTTCGGACGCGATGCGGCGGGTGTTTGGGGAATACAAGGAAGCAGTGGTGATTTGAGGGTGGTCGTTGGTGGGCCGTGGTTGGCGATTACATTCTGTGATCGATCTCAGGTTGGCCGCGTGACGAAGAAACCGTCGGGCCTCGCTCGACCGGAGAGCCGCTTCGGCATCGCCCAGGGCAGTGAGCATTTGCCAAAGTGAGCGACTAGGTTAGCTGTGGGATGTGCCGCTTAATCCGACGTTTTGTAATCACAGGCGATGCGGCAGGGCTCGCAGTACATGAGGCCGTCCTGACAAACCCGAACTTCTAGCACGGTCTGGCAGAGACAACAGTATTTTTCGCATTCGCACTGAGCTTCGGGCATTTCACACTGTGCGCAGCGGTATTTGGCGGAACCGGTTCCGGTGGACATAACAGTAATGTAGCGCTGGGCGGCGAGGTGGAAAACGTTCCATTAGTAACCTGGCGCTTGGGCTACTGGTTGAAACCGGGGAGGGTCTGAGCTTGCCTCAGCGGCTGAAGCCGCACTCCATTTTTGCCGGAGTTATGGCACGACTGAAGTCGTGCCCTTCCCGATCAGTCCGGGGCCAGAGCTAGCGTGCTTCCAAAGGCAATCTCACAGTCCCCGTGCCATATAATTTGGAGCGATGACCTTCCAACAGGTTCTGGATGGGGCGGAGGTCCTCGCGCAAAGCGGGGACCCGGCGGTGAGTAGTGTGGAATATGACTCGCGGCGGGTGAAGCCGGGGGGCGTATTCGTGGCGATGCGTGGGGAATCCAGCGACGGCAACCAGTTTATCGACCAGGCAATTCAGGCGGGAGCGGTGGCGGTGGTGACGGATTCAGAAGAGGAGAAGCCGCGCTTGGGCGTGGCATGGGCAGTGGTGCCGCACGGAAGGCGGGCGCTGGCGCGGATTAGCGCAAACTTTTATAGAAAACCAGCGGAGAGGATTGCGGTTACGGGGATTACGGGGACGAATGGGAAGAGTACGACGGCGTTTCTGGTAGAGGCGATTTTGACTGCGGCAGGGCGGAAGAGTGCGTTGATTGGGACGATTGAATATCACGTTGCTGGAAAAGTCTTGCCGGCGCCGCACACGACGCCGGAGGCCCTGGACTTGAACCGCATTTTGAATGAAGCATTGGGGAACGGTGCAACCGACGCGGTGATGGAGGTTTCCTCGCACGCGCTGGCGCAAGAACGCGTCTTCGGAGTGCCATTTGATGTGGCGGTGTTTACCAATCTGACCCGCGATCATCTCGATTATCACAAGACGATGGAAGAATACTTCGCCGCGAAGCGGGTGCTGTTCGAGGGCTGCGGCACGGATGCACCGCGAGTGGTGGTGACGAATGTGGACGACGAATCGGGCGCGGAGCTGGCGGAGTTCAGCCGGAAACGCAGCTCCATCGTGCTGAAATATGGATGGGATCGCGGGGACCTGCATGCGGAGAAAGTGGAGATCACGACGTGTGGGACGCGGCTCGATCTGATTACGCCGGCGGGGAAGATCGCTGTGTTCTCGGCGCTGATCGGGCGAGTGAATGTTTATAACATTTTGGCGGCGGCGGGAGCAGCTTACTCGCGGGGATGCTCGGCGCAGGCCATTGCCGCGGGTATCGATAAACTGGCATGCGTTCCGGGAAGGTTTGAACGGGTGGATTGCGGCCAGCCTTTCACCGTGGTGGTGGATTATGCGCACACCGACGACGCGTTGCGCAATCTGACGACGCTGGCGCGGGAGTTGGTCTCTGGCGCGAAGGGAAAAGTGTTGACGGTGTTTGGATGCGGCGGGGATCGGGATCGGAAGAAGCGTCCTCTGATGGGCGAGGCCGCGGGACGAGGCAGCGACTTCGTGGTGCTGACATCGGACAATCCGCGCAGCGAAGATCCGCTGGCGATTATTAACGATGCGGTGGTAGGGCTGCAGAAGACTGGCGTGAAGTACAGCGTGGAACCGGATCGCCGGAAGGCGATTGCCTTGGCGATTGGCGAAGCACGGCCCGGAGACATCGTGCTGCTTGCGGGGAAGGGACACGAGAAGGTTCAGGTTACGCGAGAAGGGTCAGCTCCGTTTGACGATCTGGAAGTGGCGCGGGAGGCGCTGCGTGCTGCGGGGTTTGAGTGCGAGGCAGCGAAGGCGGGAGCGAAAGGATGAAGCTCATGCTTTCCAAAATCGCCGAGTTCATTAGCGCCAGGGGCGAGTTCGCGGCGGAAGAAGTGTCGCAAGGGTACTCGATCGATTCGCGCACGGTGGGGTCTGGCCAGCTTTTTTTTGCGGTGAAAGGTGAGCGGCTGGATGGGCACGATTTTGTGGAGCAGGCGCTGGAAAAAGGAGTCGTCGCGGCGGTGGTGCGGGAAGATCAGTTGGGCCGCTATCCGACGAAGGCGCGTTTGCTGACAGTGGAAGACACGCTGGTGGCGCTGCAGACTCTGGCCACAGCGGTGCGAAAACGGTGGGGGAAGCCTCTGATCGCTGTGACAGGGTCGGCGGGGAAGACGACTACGAAGGAAGCGATCGCGCACGTGCTGGGCGCGCGATTTCGCGTGCTGAAGTCGGAAGGGAACTTTAATAATCATTTCGGATTGCCATTGATGCTTTTGAAACTGGAGCCGGAGTATGACGTGGCGGTGATTGAGATGGGCATGTCGCACCCCGGGGAAATCCGGGCGCTGGCCAAGATCGCGCAGCCGGAGATAGGAGTAGTGACCAACGTTGCGCCGGTGCATCTGGAGTTTTTTGATTCGCTGGCGGGAATTGCGCGAGCGAAATATGAATTGGTCGAGTCGCTGCCGGCGAGGGGAACTGCGGTACTGAACGCCGATGACGATTACGTCTCGCAGTTTGGCCGCGATTTCAAGGGCAAGGTGGTGATGTATGGCACGCGGGCAGCGGCGGACGTGCGCGCGGAAGCGATCCAATCAAAGGGGCGAGAAGGGGTTGCGTTCGATGTGGTGATCGGCGGCGTACGCGAGCACGCGACCTTGCCGCTGGTGGGCGAGCATAACGTGCTGAATGCGCTGGCCGCGGTGGCGGTGGGGTTGGAGCGCGGACTCAAGCCCTCTGAAGCCGTGGCGGCGCTGGCGACTCTGGTTCCGGCGGACAAGCGCGGGCAGGTTCTTCAAGTGGGTAACATCACGGTGATCAACGATTGCTACAATTCGAATCCGAAGGCACTCGATGCCATGGTGGATGCGTTGGCCGCGATTCCGGCGAAGCGGCGAATCGTGGTCGCGGGCGAGATGCTGGAATTGGGATCGGCGGGCGAAGAGATGCACCGGCAGGCCGGGCTGCACATTGCGGCCAAGAGGATCGACGTTCTGCTGGGAGTGCGCGGTCTGGCGGAGGCGCTGGTGGGCGCGGCCAGGCAAGCGGGAATCCGGGCAGAGTTTGTGGCGGCCTCCGAGGAAGCGGGGGACTGGCTGGCTCGCGAGACGCGCGATGGTGATGTGGTTTTGCTGAAGGCTTCACGCGGCGTGAAGTTGGAGAAGGCAATAGAAATCTGGAAGACTCGTCGCGACGGCAGAAATTGAGACGATCGCAGGACGGAGGCTGATTGCTCTACTGGCTGTTGTTCGTGAAGCTGCAACATTATTTTCCGCCGTTCCGCATCTTCCGCTATCTGACGTTCCGGACCGCGTTCGCCAGTCTTACCGCGCTATTTACCTCGCTCATTGTGGGGCCGCTGGTGATTAACCGGCTGCGTGAATTCCAGATTGGACAATACATTCGCGAAGAAGGGCCGAAGGCGCATCAGAAAAAAGCGGGAACGCCGACCATGGGCGGGTTGCTGATCGCGATTGCGATTGTCGTTCCCACGCTGCTGTGGGCGGATCTGAGCAACCGCTTCGTGTGGATCGCGGTGTTTGCAACCTGCGCGTTCGCGGCTATTGGATTTACCGACGATTACACCAAAGTTGTGCATCGCCGGAATCTTGGTTTGACGGCGCGGGCCAAGCTGGGGCTGCAGGTTGCCACCAGCATTGTGATCGCAGTGATGCTGATCGCCATGCAGACCTATGGGATGTATTCGACAAGATTGATTGTGCCTTTCCTCAAGCAGTTTCATCCCGACCTGGTGGTGCAAAGCCTGGAGCATTATCCTCATCTTTGGCCGCTGGCATTTTTGCCGTTCATCGCATTCGTAGCCTTCATGATTGTGGGGTCGAGTAATGCGGTGAATCTAACCGACGGCCTGGATGGTTTGGCGATTGGTTGCACGGTGATCGCGGCAGGAGCACTGGCGGTGCTGACTTATGTGAGCGGTCACGCGACATTTGCGACTTACCTGGAGATCCCGCGCATGCCGCAAGTAGGCGAGGTGACGATCTTCTGCGGAGCGATGGTGGGATCGTCGATTGGTTTCTTGTGGTACAACGCACATCCGGCGGAAGTGTTTATGGGCGATGTAGGATCGCTGGCGCTGGGTGGCGCGATTGGGACTGTCGCGGTAATCATCAAGCAGGAACTGCTGCTGCCGTTTATTGGTGGAGTATTTGTGATCGAGGCGATGTCAGTCATCCTGCAGGTGGGATCGTACAAGCTGCGCAAGAAAAGAATATTTAAGATGGCGCCGATCCATCATCATTTTGAGCTGATGGGGTGGTCGGAGTCGAAGATTATTGTGCGGTTTTGGATTGCCTCGCTGGTGTTCGCTCTGTTTGCGCTGACGACTTTGAAACTGAGGTAGAAAATTCTTGGCCACGGATTCACACGGATTTCACGGATAAAACTATTTCGTTTTTCTGAGTCCGTGCGAATTCGTGATGATCCTTGGCAAATGAAGTTTCCAGATGGAACTCAAAGATAAACGCGTGCTGGTGGTGGGACTGGGCAAGTCCGGCGTGGCGTCGGCGTTGTTTTTGAAGGCGCGCGGGGCGCGGGTTACGGTTTCCGACACCAAGAGCGGAGACGAACTGCGCAATGAGATTCCAGCGCTGCTCGATCACGGCATCACGGTTGAGACCGGAGGCCACGGCGAGCGCACGTTTCGGGGACAGGATTTGATCGTGGTGAGCCCGGGGGTTCCGGTGGATGCGCCTTTGCTGCAACAGGCGCGGTCTCTGGGCGAGATGGTGATCGGAGAAATTGAGCTGGCGGCGCAGTTTTTGCCGGGGCCGATTTTGGCTATCACGGGATCGAATGGAAAGACTACGACCACGACGCTGACCGGAGAGATTCTGACGGCGGGAGGGTTGCCGACGCTGGTGGGTGGAAACATTGGTACTCCAGCAATTACGCTGGCGGAACGTGCGCAGCTCGATACGGTGATTGTGCTGGAAGTGTCGAGCTTTCAATTGGAGACGATTCAGACCTTTCGTCCCAAGGTTGCTGTGGTCTTGAATGTAACGCCCGACCATTTGGACCGACACCGAACGTTTGAGGCTTACACGGACGCGAAGGCGCGGGTGTTTGAGAATCAGCAAGTGGATGATTTTGCGGTACTCAATGCCGATGATCCGACCTGCGTCGCGATGGGGGCGCGGACTCGGGCACAGGTTTTCTGGTTCAGCCGGCAGAAAGAAGTGAAGCAGGGCTCTTGGGTGCGAGATGGAAACGTCCTGTTTCGCGATGGTGTGCGTCAGCGGGAGATCATGCTGGTTTCCGAAATTCCGCTCAAAGGGGCGCACAACCTCGAGAACGTGATGGCGGCAGTGTGTGCGGGAGCGCTGATGGGATGCGCTCCGGATAAAATTCGGCAGGCAGTGCGCGAGTTCAAGGCGGTCGAGCATCGGCTGGAGTTTGTGGCGACGATCCGCGGCGTGGATTACTACAACGATTCGAAGGCCACAAACGTGGACGCGACCATCAAGGCACTGGAATCGTTTCCAGCGAACATTCACCTGATTCTTGGCGGCAAGGACAAGGGTAGCGACTATACCGTGCTCAACGATCTGCTGCGGCAGCGGGTGAAGAGCGTGTACACGATCGGAGCGGCGGCGGAGAAGATCGAGTCGCAGATCCTTTCTCCGAAAAGCGGGGGCGTCGAAGTCGTGCACGCGGAGACTTTGGAGAACGCTCTGCGCAAGGCGAACGCGGCGGCGCAGCCTGGTGATGTTGTGCTGCTGGCTCCGGCATGCGCGAGCTTTGATCAATTCAAGAGCTATGAGCATCGGGGGCAAGTGTTTAAGGAGACTGTGCGGCGATTGACGTGAACGGCGATTTCACCACGGAGACACAGAGACACAGAGAAAAGCGGAAAAGCCCAGGGATAAATTCCTGGGCACTCCCCTCGCAGAGTGACGCCCGGTGTGCAAAGGCTGGAGATAGAAACTCCTCGTCAGGCCGTGGGCGCGCGATCGTGCATGTGATCCTTCGACTTCGCAAATGCTTCGCGTTCGCGAAGCACTTGCTGCGCTCAGGATGACAGCCGTCAGGGGGCGCAATTCGGTGGGTCGGCGTCTAAATGCTGCAGGAGTTTTCTTGCCTCGGAGAGATCGGGATTGAAGCGAAGGACTCGTTCCACGTAAGACCGCGCCTCTTTCATTTGTCCAGACTGACAGAAACTTCGAGCGAGGTTCATGCCGATGCTGCTTTTTCCGGGAGCGCGGTCGAACGCAGTTTGCCATAGGCCAACCGCGGTTTGCAGGTGTCCTGCCTTGGCTTCAATCACACCCAGGTTTGAAGCCGCGTCAATCAATGTCGGATCCAGAGCCAGCGCCTTCTGATAAAGCTCGCGAGCGTGATCGATAGCGCCGTGAGCGAGTTCAACGTAGGCTAGTCCGGAGAGGATTGCGGGGTCGTCCGGCGATTGTTTGGCGACGAGGGGCAGCAGGCGTGCGGTTTCGCGAGTGGCCTCGGGCATTCCATTTTCCGCAATCGACTGCCAGGCCAGTGCGCGATCTCGAATGTCATCGTCTGCCTCTTTGGAATATGGAAACGGAATCAGAGCCGGAGAAGATTTTTGTGTGGTCAAATCCTGCAGCAACTGCGGTCGGGTTGCCGGACGGCGCTGAATGCGATGGTCGGTCACTTCGGTGTGAGCAATGTCGACGCTTAGGGAAGATGGCATGTGGCAGGCAGTGCAGTCGGTGTTTTCCGGATGATGCCTGGTGCCGAATGCGGCCCCATGACAGGCAAGACATTTTTCGCGGAAGTAGGCGGAGCGCTCGCCTGCCGGCGGTGAGGAGTGAGGGTCGTGACAGCTCATGCACGACATGGCGTCACCTGATTGTTTCTTGCAGGCACTTTGCGCAAGGGCTTCGAACTGGCCGTTGGCGCCAACACCTGAGGATTGATCTCCAACGAAAACGTAGTGGCGGACGTAGTCATCGAGAATGTCGCCCGGGCGGAAGTCATAAGCATGGCGACCAGCACGCTCGATGGCGACGTTGCCTTCGAGATGACACTGCATGCAGATC